>Ga0181467_100196_pt2 | contig 28943 bp, 26 predicted proteins | sample InSIn5gowninarea_2_FD_119079 | JGI IMG/M metagenome (GOLD analysis project Ga0181467, IMG submission 119079) | Clean room microbial communities from NASA Spacecraft Assembly Facility at Jet Propulsion Laboratory, Pasadena, California, USA -... ... | reverse complement strand
GCTGGATTTGTCCACGGACGGTGCCTGTCACCATGTTAATATCACCATGTTAATATCACCATGTTAAATGAGGAACTTCTCGATGTTACCTATTTGATTTTTGGCGTCTAGCAAACCAAGTTCATATAAGTCTTGTAATTTGGTTTTGTTTTTTTCTACTCTGCCCACTGGCAAAGCGATACTGGGGCGTATCACAAGGACATTCCCTTTTTCTTCTTCTTCATGGATGTATGCTAGTGTTTCGTTATAATGCTTATAACGACTAACTAAAAGATCATTAATTTTTGGATGTTGCTTATATTTAATGTAAGAAGAAAGCTTACTTGGACGTTTGTAATAACCGGCTGGTTTTGTTAGGATGATCACATTTTTTTGAAAGCCATCGTTTTGTGCTTTTCTAATGGGAATGGGGTCACTAATACCGCCGTCCAACAGTAGGCGATTGTCGTACGCAACACTAGGCGCCACAAAAGGCAATGAACTTGAAGCACGAAGTAGTTTCAATAAATGCTCGCCGTGTGCGTCTTTATCGAAATAAACAGGTTCACCGGTTTCACAATCGGTTGTACCTACTATTAATTGTTCAGGTACTTTTCTAAATGTCTCGAAGTCGAATGGAACGAGCGTATTGGGGATTTCGTCAAAGATAAAGTCCATTCCAAACAGTTCCCGTTTCTTAAAGAAATTCCGATATGAAAGATAACGTTTATCTCCAACAAATCCGAGATTCACTTCCTTATTCCTACCAGGCTGACGGGACAGATAAGACCCCGCCATACATGCACCGGCAGAAACTCCAATCACATAGGGGAAATATAAATCCCGTTCCATAAAGTATTCTAAGACTCCGGCAGTGTATAATCCTCTCATCCCACCGCCTTCTAGTACAAGGCCTGAATTTATCATAAAATGATCCCTCTTTTACTGAAATATTGAATTCTCTAATTATATCAGAACAGAAATATCCTCTCTAGAAACTTAGCTTTTGTCTTTCAAACGTTTTACAAGCATAAAAAATAATGGAGACAGCGACAGACCACAATCGAGAGTAGAATAAAGAACTTACTTTGGGAATAATACTCCAGAATGAAAAACTATATAAGCAGGAGGGGTTACTACGAAATTCTACTTAATCTTAAGCAGCTTTTGTTTATTATTCTTACTCATTACTAGCATTTCTGTCGATGCGGAGGGAGTAAATAGTGATAAGGAAGAGGGTATTCTTTACCCTGCAAATAAGGAAAAAGCATTTAATGAAACGGTGGATGAATTTTATCAGGCATTAAGAGACAGAAGATATCCAGTGCATGAGGAGTTTTACCAAAGCCATAAGGAATTTTATAAAAGAAATAAGCATATGAAAAATAACATGGATACAGCTCTTTTTAAAGAAATGCCTGATGCATCCGTGAATATTAGGGAAAAGTTACTGTTTAATGAGGTGGATAGAATTAATTATATTACTTGGGATGGAAATCTACATTATCCCTACCCTGATATGAATGTAAATTTTCATCAAACAATTAGTCCTAATAGGCAGGTTTTTTTCTTTTTTTCCTTTAAGGACACAGAAGAGGAGTTTAAAGGGCGATACGCCGTTTACGATGTTGAGACAAAAGAACTTCTAGCAGGTGGTGGTACATTGATTACAAAGTATCCAAAGTATAAAAAGTATTTAAAGAGAGCTGGCTAAATATAAAAGGTAAAGCCCTGGTATCATACCAATGCTTTACCTTTTTTGTTGTGCATGGATTAAGGACCAATACTTTTTAAAAACCAATGTCGCATTATGCCCGCCAAAGCCTAAAGAATTGGTCAAAGCGACTTCTACGTTCGACTTCTTTGCAACATTAGGAACGTAATCCAGATCCAATTCCTCATCAGGTGTTTGATAATTAATCGTTGGTGGAATAATCCCGTCTTTAATGGATAAAAGGGAAAAGATTGCTTCGACCGCTCCTGTAGCTCCGAGTAAATGCCCGGTCATAGATTTTGTGGAACTAACGGAAAGTTTATAGGCATGGTCTCCGAAAACTTCCTTTATCGCTTGTGTTTCGTATAAATCATTATACGGAGTACTTGTTCCATGCGCATTAATGTAATCCACGCTTTCAGGGAGGAGACCTGCATCATTTAGAGCTAAATTCATTGCACGCTGGGCGCCTTCTCCTTGCGGTGCTGGGGTAGTAATATGGAAGGCATCACCTGTTGCGCCATAACCAACCAACTCACCGTAAATTCGCGCACCTCTTGCCAGCGCATGTTCTAACTCTTCTAAAATAAGAATCCCAGCCCCTTCGGCAATAACAAAGCCGTCGCGGTTTTTATCAAATGGACGACTGGCGGAAGTCGGATCAGGGTTTGTAGAAAGTGCCGTCATATTGGTAAATCCAGCAATCGTCATTTCGGTAATGGCTGCTTCTGTACCACCGGCAATCATCATTTCTACATCACCATTCTGGACAACACGAAACGCGTCGCCAATAGAATTCGCACCCGATGCACAGGCCGTTACCGAGCAATTATTGATTCCTTTTGCCCCTAATTCAATCGATACACGCCCTGCTGCCATGTCTGGGATGAACATTGGAATGGTAAAAGGACCAACTCTCCGAGGGCCTTTATCCAAGAAGCGTTTATGCTGTTCTTCAAATTCACCTAAACCGCCAATACCTGATCCAATCCAGACACCAATACGTTGAGGATCCATGTTTACGCCTATTTCAATACCTGCATCTTGAATGGCCATTTTACTTGCTGCGACTGCATACTGGGTGAAAACACCCATTCTTTTTGCTTCTTTGAAATCCATAAAATCCTCTGCTGCAAAGTTCTTTACCTCGCCGGCTACCTTAACTATGTAATTTTCCGTATCAAACTTTGTGAGTGGTGCGATGCCTGAATGGCCGTTTTTGATATTTTCCCATGTAGAAAACGCATCATTCCCTAAAGGCGTAACTGCCCCAATGCCAGTAACCACAACTCGTTTTTTCATCGATTTCTCCCCAAACGTGTATATTTTAAGACCAGATACTATTATCTACCATTAGTGTAATTGTAACATCTTTTTACTGAAATAAGGGTCAAAAACTACTTATATATAATTTGGAAAATAATTCTTGTCCTTTGGTTAGTCCAAGGTAATTAAAAGGAACTGCCCCGAATAAAGTCTTACCAATGGATTGTGATATTAGACAAATTTCAACACAAATAAATAAAGAAACGTCTCATTTTTAAGGGTGAAGTGAGGTTTTAATCAAACGATTGATTAGTATCAAAACATACCAATATATGAAGATTACTAGTTTTTATTCATTGATATTGTCGAGGACTATCGAAGAACAAGCTGTTCTATCGACAGTTTTTTTGCTTAAAAAACGGCTAAAATCCTTTATTAGCAGACTTTAAGTTAATTTTAATCAAACGATTAATTAAGAAATTTCATGTTAATCAAATGATTGATTAGATTAGCAGTATTTGTTATTAAAGATAGGTTTGGTCAGTTTTTAAACAAAGAAATTTGTCAAAAGGCGGAGTAATAATAAAGGGTAAAAAGGCAATGGGTTGCTCCCCAATTGTGAACGGTGAAAAGCACTGGATGTAGGTTTTCTTACTATTTCGAATAGTATAGTAAACGTTATGAAATAGTATATAATTTATTACAAAGGATTTCTCGGAAACCAACTGGAAAGTAGTTTAAAAGGAAAGGTACAGCAAGAGAGACTAAATTATTGATTAGAGGGTGTTGTTTATGCCAGATTGGTCTTATCATCCATTAAAAAGTCTTTTATTAGATAAAATCGGGCCAATAAAAGGACGAGAGTTTATTCATAAATCAATGAGTACCATAGCATCCATTCCTGGTGGTAGGAATCTTATTGGATTTCTTGGACATATGAATCCCCCACAGGAACTTCAAAAGGAATTTCATCATCAAAAATTCCCTTCTCCTATTGGGTTAAATGGTATTATTGATCCTAATTTGTCAGGCATAAACGCCTTCCAAGAGTTAGGCTTCGGGTTTCTAGAAATTGGACCAATCGTATTAAACGAACCTAGAGAACAAAGAGAACCAAAACGGAAGAATAATCAAATTCTGTTTTCTGATCATCAAGAGAAGGTACCCCTCAAACTAGCGATAAAAAAGTTAATAAGTCTAAATATCAAAATTCCTATATTTGCTAGAATAGATGCACGAGTAAAAAGTATAGAATGGGATATCATCGTGCAACATTTAACACCTTTTGTGGACGCCTTTATCGGAACAAGTGAACAGATTAACTCATTTGTCGATAATGAAATACCTCCGGACCGCCCTTTATATGTATCCTATTCATCTGATGAAATGAACAATAGAAAGAAATTAATACATCATTCAAGTATTGGTGGTATCGTCATAGAGGCTCCCCGTCGAACGAAGGGAGGCTATTGGCATGAAGCAGAAAGTGCAAACGAAACCCTGGCAAATACGGTTAAACAAGTTAAAGATTTACAACCCGAGCTTATGGTCATTACCTCAGGTGGAGTAGAGACTCCGGATGATGCTTGTGCCTTAGTTCGTGCGGGTGCGGACCTGTTACTGCTAACAGAGGGTTATGTAAAAGCAGGGCCAGGGTTACCAAAGCGAATTCATGAACGATTATTATATGATGGAGACCGCCGAGTTAATAAACAAAAATGGCACTGGTCCTTTCTGTTTGGTCTCTCCATTTTAATTGGAGGTTTCATTGCCTTATATTTTGCATTGACAAGCATTATCCTACCTTATGATGAATCGTTTATCGGGCTGACTAGAGCGGATATCTTACAAGTAAATCCACTCATATTAGCATTTATGTCACATGATAGAATGGCGTTAGCCGGAACGATGATCTCCGGAGGAATTATGTATATCCAACTGGCTCGACACGGAATTAAATTTGGTATGCATTGGACCAAGATTGCTTTTAATACTGCAGCAATTGTCGGATTTATTGGGATTTCTCTTTCTATTGGCTACGGTTACTTTGATTGGTTACACGGTTTATTTTGGCTTATCTTACTACCAATTTATTTCTATAGCTTTAGGGAAGGAAAAAGAGCCACAGGTACCCCATATTCCAGTCATGGTAAGAATGATAGAGCCTGGCAATACGGGCTCTATGGACAGCTTATGTTTGTTATTCTAGGATTTTTGATCGTCGTAGGCGGTATGGTTATTTCCACAATAGGTGTAACCAACGTTTTTGTGTCAACGGACTTAAGCTTCTTATGTATGTCTCCTCAAATGTTAGATAGTATTAGTAATAATTTGATCCCTGTTATCGCACATGACCGAGCAGGATTTGGCAGTGCCCTAATTAGCGTGGGTTTGCTTGTTCTAATGCTAGCCTTATGGGGTTTTAGAAAAGGGGAACGATGGATCTGGAATACCCTTGCAATAGGAGCATTACCCGCGTTTATCGCGGGGATTGGGACGCATATATATATTGGCTATACAACTTTTATTCATTTACTTCCCGTTTACTTTTTAATCATTTTATATTTAATAGGATTAGTATTATCTTATCCTTTCTTAAAAATGAAATAAGAGGATTGCTCGAATGGAAGTTTTGCGCGCAAAAGGCATGACTAGGGAGACGGAGCCTATTCGTGCCTTTCATTAATTTATTAGGATAAAGTAAGGGTGGAATTTTTTCGTATGATCGAAATAGTTGGAAAAAAAGTTGTCTTAAAAGAGGCAGAGGAAGCAGAAATTGACGAGTTATACTTTTGGAAGTTTGAAGAAAAAGAGCAGGCAGCAAAAAAGTGGAACGGGCCATATATTCCTGAAGAGAAAATAAGCAATGAAGAATACCGGAAACAATGGCTACAAGAAATTTCACCTGGTATACCAGAATCCTTGGTTATAAAAGCTAACAACAAAGCTATTGGAAATGTTGGTTCGTATTGGGTGGATAAAAATACAAACTGGCTAGAAACAGGTATTGTTATTTACGATAAGGAATTCTGGAATGGTGGATATGGTTCGGAGGCTTATAAACGATGGATTGATTTTCTGTTTACTTCTACAGACTTACATAGATTAGGTATGTCAACTTGGTCAGGGAATCATCGAATGATGAAGGTAGCAGATAGAATTGGAATGAAAGAGGAAGCGCGAATAAGAAAAGCAAGAACAGTGGATGGGCAGTATTATGATGCAATCAAAATGGGTATTTTACGTGAAGAATGGGAAGAAATAAGGAGGGAGAATAAGGAATGATTGTTAGAGAAATAAGACTATCAGATGCGGAAAAGTTAGCAGATCTTATCCCGAATGTGGAAGGTAGCTCATCTTTTATGCTTTGGGAAGCAGGAGAAAGAAAAATTCAAACGGACAATCAGTTGCAGATGATCAAAGACATTGATGAGAGCGATAACTCTACTATTCTTGTTGCTGAAAAGGATAGTAACTTAGTTGGATACTTACTTGCGCTAGGTGGAAAGGCTCGAAGAAATAAACACTCTGCTTACATTGTTATTGGGATGTTGAAGGAGTATAGAGGAATGGGGATTGGAACGAAATTTTTTACCAAGTTGGAACAATGGGCTTCTACTCACAAAATTTCCAGATTAGAGTTAACGGTTGTCACAAAAAACGAAGCAGGTTTATCCTTATATAAAAAGCGCGGATTTGAAATCGAAGGAACAAAAAGAAACTCATTGTTCATCGATGGGGAATTTGTTGATGAATACTATATGTCGAAACTATTGTAAATCTCAACATTACTTAGGTGGTATCAGCTTAAAGCGAACGGTGACTCAGCACCGTTCGCCTTTTTCGTTAGGCCCTCTTTTCCAACGCCTTTACGGTATGACTTGTTTCCACTTCCTTTTCGTCCTTTAATGTGCCGAATAGAGCATCAACAAAGGGTGTGGATACTCCATACCAGTAATTCTCGTTCTTATAATGATGTAGAACATGCGTCTTTTTCACCCATTTGCCTAATCGTGTTTTTGGTTTAAGCGGACGGTGTGCCACATAGTGCTTCCATTCATAGATAAAAAACATAAATAGAACACCCACGCTAAAGGACAATGTGGAAACAATCGAACCTGAAATAAGATAGAAAAGGAAAGCTAATGCGGTCAAGTTTGGTGCGCTGTACCAGATTGGGAGAAAAAGTAGTTTCAAATCATTAGGCTTCGTATGATGGTCATAATGGAGGCGTTTGATTAATTTGAATAAAAACTCATTTTTCGGTGCTTTAATGTGGAATAGAAAGCGGTGAGTAAGGTACTCACTAAACATATACGTGATAATTCCTATTACAAAGAATAACAAAACGGACCATGTAAGATCCATGGTAAGCAAGAAAACAAGTACTCCAAGGAAAATGACCGCCATGCCTAAAATATCAACGTGCAAAAAGAAATCCCGATATAAGCCCTTACTAGTCATTTGAATTTCCCCCATTTCTCTTTTCATTCCATAGCTCAAGACTCTTTTTCATCATCACTTTTGTAATCGTCTCTGTCGCCTCTACATCTCCTGCTAAAACAGAATTCAAAAGTTCATCGTAATAGTGTCGAGATGCTCGTCTATGAGAGGGTTCCAGAAAATACTTCTCCGCCAGCTTCCGGTAGATTTCGCTAAAACTGTTTAGGATCAGCAAATAAATCGGATTTGGCGATAGTTTTGCCAGACACTGTTGTAGGTACCAATCAAACTCAGCATAAGATTTGGCATTGTCTTTCAGGTCTTCTAAAGGAACAAATAATGAAATGACTTTTAGTCTGTGGTGTACAACTGCGTCCTTTACATAGGTAGGTGTTAAGGAAATTCTGAGTTCAAGCATATGATTAATAAATTCATCAGGGACTTCATCATGGAATTGAAGAATATTAACAATCGTCATCAAATTCCCCTGTTTCCAATAATCATTTACGATGGCAGGCATTCCCTTGCGAACGGTAATCCAGCCATCCCGTTCGATGCGTTGCAGTGCCTCTCTTATGGTTGGTCTTCCAACATTGAAAGTAACTGCCAATTCTCTTTCTGACTGTAAGGGTTCATTTATGCCGAATTCCCCATCTAAAATGGATTGTATGATCTTTTTGCCAATCGTATCAGAAGACCGCTCCTTCATTTTCCACACACACCTCTTTCCTGGTAATACCAATATTTATAGTGGTATTACCATTATATGAGATGATGAGTAAAAATTGTTAATTTATTCTGAAAATAATAAAAATTTTATCATTAATCGTTTCATGAAATAGAATTAAATAGTTGATTGAATTTTGAAGGAAAACGTACAATGGATTGGGTATATATATAAGTGACATATATGAGCATTTAATAAGGTAGGGGATTATGATGAAAGTTAGACTATCTGACTTTAATGAAAATTGGTCTCATATGTTTCAAATGGAGGCACAATTTCTAAAAAACATATTTGGTGATGAAATCATTAGGTTTGAACATTTTGGGAGTACGTCGGTACAGGGCATGAAGGCAAAACCTGTAATTGACATGATGTGTATAGTCAAAAACATTGAGAAGGTTGATTCCTTCAACGACAAGATGTGTTCTCTCGGGTATGATGTGGTGGGAGAATGGGGCATTCCGGGTAGGAGATTATTTAGAAAAGGAGGGGAGAATCGATCCCATCATATTCATTTCTATCAATCTGATAACCCTCAAATTAAGCGACATTTAATTTTTCGAGATTATCTGCAGGCCCATCGAGAAGAAGTAGCTAGGTACAGTCGCTTTAAAGAGGAGCTGTCCGAACGATTTGAAAACACGAGTGAATATAGTCCGGCTAAAAAAACATTCGTTACGGAAATGGAGCAGCAAGCATTACGTTGGTTTGCTGAAAATCAACGAACCGCCCAATCTGAAAGCTAAGTAGTTGATAATAAAAGTAGAAGCTAGATTTAACGTAAGAGTAATAAATTTAAGGGGGAATCGGAATGAATAAAAAGATCTCATTAATTCGTTCGTCAAGTTTAGCTTCGGTTGATTACGCGTACGCCAGTCATGTCCCTTCAGATATGGATTTACTTTTTCTAGCGGGATCGTGCCCTCTCGATCAAGATGGAGAAGTTCCCAATATTGGAGATTATAGACTGCAAGCGAAACTTTGTGTGGAAAATTTAAAAGTAGTTTTGAATGATAATGAAGCCTCATTGGAAGATGTCGTTTTTACTAGAGTTCTCGTCGCATCAATAAATCAGTCGGATTTGGTTACCGCATGGGAAGCAATCAGGGAAGAGTTTGGTGATCATGACGTTCCAAGCACATTATTTGGTGTGACGGTATTAGGGTATACCAATCAATTAGTGGAGCTTGAAGCAGTGGCAGCAATAAATAAGGATTAACTTAACGACCAAAGAGCGGAGGGATTCCAGTGAAATCTCCCGCTTTTTTTTTTACTAATGTGTGTCGTGGGTTAATTAACAGTTAACATAAAAACTAGTTAGCTATAGTAAATATACTATTAATTTGTATTGCTTAGGGCTTTGTTTTTTGTATAATTTATAACATGTCTAAATGTCTAATATTAAATTATTCAGTCACACCCTATAGGAGCGCAGGACCAAACTTCTTGGAAAAATGGTAGGAATCAGTATTAGACCACATTATATTAAAATTAATGAGCCTTAGTTAACTATAGTATTTAGGAGAGTGCTGTCATGGGTTTTAAGGATGAATTTAAACGTGAAATGCGTAACGTCATGAAGGATGTAGAAAAAGAAGTACATAAAACGTGGACAATTGAATATAAAGGTCATTGCATTGAGATTATTAACCAGATAAAAGAAGAGTTACTTATTATTGACGGTGTAACAGTCGATAAGAAGAAACGCAAATCCTTATTTTCGCATCTTAAACCGTATTCGACATTATCAGGACCACTTGAACAAAAGGATGGCACAAAGCAAACTGTATTCGTGAAAATTGGAGGATTAACTAAACTTAATTGCATTGTCAAAGTAGATAATGAAACGATATTGGATGATTCACAAAAGCTAGATTTTTATCCGTGGGACCATAAAGAAAAAATTGTTCCTTATATTCAACAACAAGTTCAAACACATAACAGAATAGAAGATGATTATTTACCAGACGAGGAATACTTGTATGATGAAAACCATCCACGGTTGGCTGCGGGTTTATCCGATACTTTTGCAGATGATATCCCTACGCCCTTTTATGCAAAGAAACTATTAAAGCTTTTTGAAGAACAAATCAATCATCCTACACCTAAAACACGAAAAGCGACATACGAAAAAATTATTTTTGATAATATCGCAAGCTATGGTAGTGAATTTATTGAACGATTTCAGGAAGCTCAATTAGATGAATCGCTCGTACAACAAGAGGCATTATGGCTTCTTGAAAATGCTGCACATAGAGAGGTAGTAAAGCTTTCAATCACCATACTTGGTTGTACAAATTGTGAAAAATACAAAGAGCTATTATTCACAATAGGTTTGCACGAGGAATTCACACAATATGTTATATTTGCATTGAAAAATGGCACCATTCAAGCGAATGAACAAATTTGGAAACTTGCACAGTCACTTCGAGGCTGGGGGAAAATTGCAGCTGTTGAACAACTAGAGTCATTGACAGAAGAAAAAAAACGATGGCTTCTGACAAAAGGCTGTGAAAATACCATTATGAATGACTATTTAGCCTATACCTGTGCTATAAAAGGAGAGCTTGATGTTTTTCTTTATGATGAGACCATTTCAAAAGAACTATATGATGGAGCAGGTATAATAATTCAAGGGCTACTGAGTGAAAATGCTCCGAAGGGCATCGATGATTATGCTTATGCTGGCGCTGTTCTTTCCCGCTTTGTATACCATGCACGTACACATTGCCAAACACTTGAAGATTTTTATCGGATAATGAAGATTAGTAGTTTTCTAGAAGAGGATCAAGAAATATGGGAAGTACGTTTGACTGATCAGTGGAAACAACATGAACGTATTTCTATTCAGCAAGAGATACAAACCTTGATAGAAAACCATAAATGGTCAGATCTTGCTATCGAGGTACTCCAAAAGGGTTACAATTACAAAGCACTTGAAATCAGCCGTTTTTACAAGTTGGAAATAAAGCCTATTTTATTTGAGTTGCTGGAGAAAGATCCAACAAACAGTGAAATTTATTTAGCCATTATGGAAAGAAATAATCGTCAGGATATTATAGACCTCTGCCTATTCGCAGAAACTCATTTATGTTTATCAAACCTATCAAGTATTGAACAAGATTGTCTGCAATATATAATCCAAGATTTATATGAGCATGAAGGAGTGGGACTGCCATTGGTTCAAGCCGCTCTAAACTCAGATAATGGGAGCTTACAATACCATGCTTTATGCGTACTAGAAGGGTGGACACCATTGGTTTGGAAACAACCTGCACTACAAACAGCTATTAAAACAATTGCAACTATGTCAAAAGATAAAGAAGATCGTCAGATAGCAAAACGATTATTAAAAAAATAGTGTAGGTACATTGCACCAATGAAGGACAACCCCATCCGATAAACCAGGCAAGCTGTCCTTCATCCCTCCGATGAAGACCAACTCCATTTGAAAAACCAAGCAAGCTGTCCTTCATACCCACTATGAAGACCAGCACAAGATTATTTATGAACCATATACAGTAAAAAGGCGCAGACTGTAATCTGCGCCTTTCCTATTGTATTAAGTTGTTTAGAATGGCTTAACGGACATGAGGAATATCATAACAACCGCAATTAGCGCAGAACTCATGCCGGCCATACCAACGGATTTATTGAGTGTCACTACTTCACTTGGGATATCTTCCCCTTTATGAGCGTTAAGCAGTGCTACCGCTTGTTTTGTTCTTTTCCCTGCAAAACCAACCGACAAATATAGAGCAACAAAGAACAGTATAATTGAAGCTATGTACCAAATTTGTGAGAATAAATCAGGATTCAATGCCCCCATGGTCAATCCTGTAAGTAGTAAAACAATGCTCCCAATGGTTACAACTTTTTCTGACTTCTCAATGATGTGATTAATTAATTGCAAACTTTGTTTCGTCGTGCCAAAGGATGAAATGATTGGGAAAACAAAACTTGGTCCCATTCCAATCACCGCAGCTCGGCTATGAAAGTAATCTTCTTCAAAAACATGAATTAAAACAATTCCCCCATAAAGTGTCATCTTTACTTCCCCCTTGTTATCTATCTTTAATAATTGCATTTTCCATTATATCGAACTTGTTAATATTTTTTAATAGAATTTTACACATTTTATGGGATTTTTTCTATTTATCTCATAAATTTAGGGGCAATTTGTAAAAAACAAGTATCTAATAGTCAATAGGTTTCAACCCAATTGCCACTATTAAATGGACATGTTAAGAAAATCTTAAGAAACATGTCAGGTGTTTGTTAAGTATTTGTTGATATGATTCGGTTAGTAGTTATGAATCAGGGGTGATATTATGTTGATATATGTATATAGGGGTGGGCAACTGTGAATATTTTGGTTTGTGATGATGATCAAGCGATTGTTGATGCAATTGCTATATATTTGGAGAATGAGGGATATACGATTTACAAGGTCTTTAATGGAATGGAGGCTATCGAGATAGTCGGAAACCATGCCATTCATCTTATTATCATGGATATTATGATGCCCAAGATGGATGGAATTCGAGCGACAGCAAAGATTCGTGAAGAGCATAAAATCCCATTGATCATGCTTTCTGCCAAATCGGAGGATACGGATAAAATACTAGGCTTAAATTTAGGTGCGGATGATTATATCACAAAGCCGTTTAATCCCTTGGAGCTGATTGCTAGGGTTAAATCTCAGCTGAGGAGATATACCAATTTTGGAAGTCTTGAAACAAAGAGGAATGTCTATCAATCAGGTGGGCTGATGATCGACGATGAAAGTAAAACAATCACCGTTGATGGCGAAGAAGTTCATCTTACTCCTGTTCAGTATAAGATCGTCAAGCTGCTGACCGCAAACGCTGGAAAGGTTTTTTCAATTGAGCAAATCTATGAGAAGGTTTGGGAAGAAGCGGCCTTTAGTCCAGAAAATACGGTAACCGTTCATATTCGAAAAATAAGAGAAAAAATTGAAATTAACCCGAAAGAGCCAAAATACTTGAAGGTAGTGTGGGGAGTTGGATACAAAGTTGAAAAAATATAGCCATTTACTCGTAACGAAAGTCATTGTTTTTATCCTGGTAATCCTTTGTTTTACAGGTGCGATTCGAGCCATTGTAGAGTTAGAGGTTATCCATGATAGTGAATTCAGTACTGTTTTTGAAGAAGATTACTTTCATAGCCAGGCATATATACGTGAGAGTGACAAAATCATTTTCAACCTAACCAGACTTATTAGTGAATTTAAGAGTGAAGAGTTTATTTTAAGTGGTGGGACCGTTAGTGAACGGGATGTACGAAACGAAGCGGGTAACTTATTTTCAGAGTTTCAATTCGAATCTAGCAGTTATAACCCTGAATTAGGGGAAGCGGAAAACTACAAAAAATTTGAAGAACTATACGCAGATAAACTCACCAAGGTTAGGGAAAAGTTGATCAAGGCTGATTTGCGGGAATTTACTCTTATTTTGCAGAATATAGAAGAGCACGAAGACCCGTTGTATTTTGCGAGTGATGGGGTAAATACTTATGCAAACCATACAATGATTGAAGCCAATCAGCTTCAAAAGTATCCTTCTTATATGAGATTTGAGGAATACAAAAGTGAGATTTTTCCAAAAAAAGTGCAAGAGAATGATCGCTTATTTTGGATTACAGAAACATTCGACGAAATGGATATGGAAAACACGGTGATTTACGTTGCTTTTTCTGATGACTTTTTAGATCGTAAGGTAAACGAATGGAAGGAAGTTAAAGGCATTGCCACAAAGAGCTTCTATCAATTACTAGGTTTTCTTGCAGGATTTATCCTTTCCATTGTCTATCTCGTACTCGTGATTGGAAGGAGGTCATTTAAGGACCCGGAGCTGCAGTTTCATTCAGGAGATAAACTATATAATGATATCAATCTCGTGCTAATCGGTGGTCTGGCATTCCTTTGGGTAGCTTTGGTTGATGTCCTGTTTGAGAATATTGACAAAGCGATTATCGCAATCACCATTCCGCTTGCGGTCTTGGCATTGTTCCTGATTCTGTCACTCGTGAAGCATGTTAAAAATAGAACATTTTTCAAGCATACATTAATTTATCAATTCTTATATAAACTAGTGTCATTTGTTGGCGAGGTTTATAAGAGTGGCAGTGCTGGCGTAAAGACGGTTCTACTGGTAATCGGATATCCCATCCTTGTAGCAGCCACGTTTTTTATTTTTCCAATCACCTTAGGTCTTGCAGGGTGGTTCGCTTTGAAAAAGATTAAGTCGTTTAAGGCCATCCAGGAAGGTGTAGCCGAAATCAAGGCTGGGAATCTTCATCATCGGATTGAAACCACTGGCAAAGGGGAGTTTGGGAGACTTGCCGGGAATATAAATAGCATCACGGATGGCTTGAAAACAGCTGTAAATAGTGAATTGAAGAGTGAGAGGTTAAAAACGGAGCTAATTACCAATGTTTCGCATGATATCAGAACACCGTTAACTTCAATTATCACCTATGTTGATTTATTGAAAAATGAAACAGACCCATCAAAGGTAGCGGGTTATATCGATATACTGGATCAAAAATCACAAAGGTTAAAAATACTAACAGAAGATTTGTTTGAGGCAGCGAAGGCTTCTAGTGGAACGATTCCGGTTCAATTAGACCAAATCGACCTTGTCTCCTTAGTGACCCAGGGATTAGGGGAAGTGAATGATAAAATTGAAGCGGTAAATTTAGATGTGAAGCTAAGCTTTCCTAACGAAAAAGTAGTGATTACGGCAGACGGGAAGTTATTGTGGAGATCAATCGAGAATCTACTATCTAATATATTCAAATATGCGCTTAGAGAATCGCGGGTTTATATCGGAATAGAGGACCTTGGAAATGAAGTGCTCCTCACCTTCAAAAATATTTCAGCGTATGAATTAAATATTACCGCAGACGAATTAATGGAGCGGTTTAAACGAGGAGATGAATCGAGGTCAAGCCAAGGAAGTGGATTAGGACTATCCATCGCTAAAAGCTTAATCGAAATCCAAAAGGGAAGATTCGAAATCCAAATCGACGGAGACTTATTTAAGGCAATGATCTATTTGCCGAAGTGACACAAGGGTTCTACAACTAATGATTTAAAGGATTAATACAGAAATACTAATGACACCTTAATAATTTTATTAGGTGTTTTTTTCTGTTTACTTTCTCTTTGATAAACTCCCCCCTAACGTGTCGATTCTTTTGAAATGAAGATAAAAATGAAGTGGAGGCATCTGGTGAATGTTTAATCTGAAAAAAATAGGAGCCTTGTCCACACCAATTCACTCTAATCAGAATACACTGGTGTGATAGACATTTATAGTTGGAGGTAAGTTTATGGGGAGAAGGATGAAGGTGGCAATGATTACACCGGGAACGTTTCCAATTCCAAGTGTGAAGTCGAGTTCGATTGAGATGTTGGTGGAGAAGCTGGCAAATCTTATTCAAAAAAAGGCCGATGTATTTATTTTTGGCAAAAAGTTTCGGAAACAGCTTGAATTTGAACAAAATGGTGGGATTACTTTTTATCGTTATTTCAAACAAGAGCAAACGTATATGGATCAAGTGATCGCGAAGCTGAAAGAGTTACAGCCTGATATCATCCAAATTGAAAATCGCCCGCGGTTCGCGAGAGAGGTCCGTTTGGCGATGCCAAAGGCAAAAATCATTTTAGTGATGCAGTCGACGTTTTTTCTATCTCGACCGCATATCGGTACAGAGGAATTACTCATCTGCCTAGAGGCTGCAGATGTTATTGTCGTTAATAGTCAGTACCTAAAGAATTATTTGTTAGAAGAATTGAATGTTCCTTCTTCGGAGATTATGGTCAACCATTTAGGTGTAGACATGGACCAATTTCAGCCGAAATGGCATCAAGAAGAGAGGGAGGCGGCTGAGCTTTTAAGAAAAGAATGGGGTGTAAGTGATAAGAAGATTCTGCTTTATGTGGGGAGATTGGTTGAAATGAAAGGGATTCACCATATTCTCGAGGCCATGCCTGAAATCATTAAAGCGGATCCTTCGATTGTCCTTTTCATAGTCGGCAGTACACTTTCTCCGACTTCCAGTAACTTGGAATATGTGGAGAAGTTGGAGGAGCTAGCTGAGAAGGTGAAGGAACATGTGATTTTCACGCAGTTTATTCCCCATAATGAGATCCACAAATGGCTCCAAATGGCAGATTTACTAGTGGTTCCTTCTGAAGCTGAGCCGTTTGGTCTTGTTAACGTGGAGGCGATGGCAGTAGGTACCCCAGTGATTGCCACAAATTCTGGTGGAATACCAGAAATTATTGACGATGGGAAAACGGGCATTCTCATCCAGCCAGACCGGATCCAGGGGGAACTAATTTCACGGATTGAAAGCTTGATATTGAGTCCAGCCAATATGAAGAAGATGGGGGTCGAAAGTGTTAGGAAGGTAAGAGCCCATTTCACTTGGGCACATACCGCTAAGAGGCAGTTAGCATTATATCGAAAGTTAACGAATGACAAGAAGTAATTTCGGTAAATGGTTTTTTCGTCCAAGCTCTTTTCTGCGATGAATCATAGTATGTCTTTAGGTTCAAGGGATTGTCCATTTAGAGATGAGAGAGGAACAAGTAAATGGTAAATAAGGATTTTTGGAAAAATAAAAATGTATTTGTTACCGGTCATACGGGTTTTAAAGGTTCCTGGCTGTGCCTATGGCTTCAGTCCTTAGGGGCAAACGTAACCGGATTTAGCTTAAAACCGCCGACAACTCCCAGTTTATTTGAGTTGTGTCAGCTGGAGCAGCACATCCCCACTCACTATGGAGATATCCGTGACATCGATACACTACAAAATGCCCTTCTAACTGCAAAGCCAGATATTGTGATTCATATGGCGGCACAGCCGTTGGTACGCGCATCTTACCTTAATCCTGTTGAAACATACGCAACCAATGTAATGGGAACTGTAAATTTACTAGAGTCAGTGAGAACGGCGGTTCAAAAAGGAATTAGTATTAAAGCAGTCGTGAATGTTACGACAGATAAGTGTTATAGCAATCAAGAATGGACTTGGGGATACCGGGAAAACGACGGGCTTGGCGGCTATGATCCATATTCTAATAGTAAGGCGTGTTCAGAACTCGTTACCGATGCTTATCGGAATTCCTTTTTTCAAAATGGTGTTAATCTTGCGAGTGCAAGAGCAGGTAACGTCATTGGAGGAGGAGATTGGGCGGCAGACCGATTGCTTCCGGATTGCTTCCGAACATTACAATCGGGTGAGAAAATAAAAATTCGCAACCCTCATGCGATTCGACCTTGGCAACATGTATTAGATCCCTTGAGTGGCTATTTATTATTAGCAGAAAAGCTATACACAGAAGGAAATCTGTTTGCCGAAGGATGGAATTTCGGTCCAGATGATGGGGATGGAAAAACCGTGGAATGGATTGTGAAACAAATTTGTGATAAATGGGGAACAAGCGCTACCTATGAAGTGGAGACAGGACCACATCCGCATGAAGCCCATTATTTACGACTCGATTGCTCGAAGGCTAAATTCAAATTGGGCTGGTATCCGAGGTGGAATGTCGAGCAAGCGATTGCCAAAAGTGTGGAATGGACAAGGGCATATCTGGCTCAAGAGGATGTTACCGCTGTCTGCTTAAAGCAAATCGATGAGTATACAAAGAAAGGGGGAGAAACATGAAGGTCGTTATACTTTGCGGAGGAAAGGGCACGAGAATGAATGAAATTACGAATGAACTTCCAAAGCCCCTTGCACGAATAGGGGACAAGCCGATCCTTTGGCATATTATGAAAATTTATCAGAACTATGGTTTTAATGAGTTTATTTTATTACTAGGGTATAAAGGCGAGAAGATCAAAGAATATTTTATGGATTATGAATGGAAGAATAATAGTTTTACAATGGACTCCTCTACCGGTGAAATAGAAATCCTAGGTCAAACCGAAAAGTGGAAAATTACTTTTGTTGATACTGGTTTGGATACCATGACTGGAGGCAGATTGAAAAGGGCCCAGAAATACATTGGAGACGAGAGTTTCCTATTAACCTATGGTGATGGTCTATCTGATGTTAATTTGCATGAATTGGTGAGATTCCACCAAGAAAAAGGAACGATTGCCACGGTAACTGGAATCAAGAAAAAAAGTCAATTTGGAACCCTAACCGTCAATCAAGGGTTAGCAGAATCCTTTGAGGAAAAAACGCAAACAGATGGAATCATCAATGGTGGATACTTCTTGTTAAAACCAGAGGTATTTACCTACCTAAAGGATGATACCCATACCGTATTTGAAGAAGAACCATTGAAGAAGTTAACCGAAGACCACCAATTGTCTGTCTATCTTCATAATGGATTTTGGACGGCTATCGATACCTATAAAAATGTATTAGATATCAATGAGATGTGGGAACAAGGGAATATTCCATGGAATCCGAAGTTGAAATGAGTAACGATTTTGATGGTGAAAATTTCTTTTGCACGATCGTTTCGAAAACTCGACTATACCAAGGCATTGCATTAATTGCTTCTCTAAAAAAGGTGATGGGTGATAATTTTTTCATCTTTATTCATTGTATAGATGAAGAATCATATAACCTTTTTAAAAAAGTGGCATGGAAAAATGCGAAGCTCATTCACGAAAAAAGATTAGCAAGAGAGATTGTCCAGCTTAAGAACGAACGAAAGGTGCATGAGTACTGTTGGACGTTGAAGCCGGTGATCTGTGAATATGTGTTGCGGAAGTACACATACGTCAAACGGCTTACCTATTTGGACTCAGATTTGTATTTTTTCACGAGTCCAAGGATGATCTTTACGAATCAGCCAGACTGTTCGGTGCTACTTTCCATTGAAGAAAAATATAGTCCGAAGGTTAATGAAAGAATCTTACGAAGGAAGAGCAAGATAACAGGTTTATATAATTCAGGTTTTATCTCCTTTAAACAGGATGAAATGGGTCTCCAAGCGGTGACGTGGTGGAAGGAAAAGTGCTTGGAAAGCTGTAAGATTGCCCCTGACGAAGGAATATTCGGCGATCAGAAATATTTAGATGAACTTCCAAACAAATTCCTTCAGGTTTGTGAAATCACGATACCTGGGGTAAACGTTGGTCCATGGAATGAATTGAAATACCAATTTTCAAACGTAGAGGGAACCTTTTTAATAGATGATCAAATGCTCATTTTTTATCATTTTAGTGGTTTACGAGTAACAGGTAAGAACAAGATTTTATCGGTTAATCGTATGAAAAGGAAATTACGTCCCTTTATTTATCAACTCTATCGTAAAGCCATTGATGGAGCTATCGAGTTAGTGGAGAAAATCGATCCGACTTTTAACGGATTTGCAGATGATCTTGATTTGCAAAAATATTGGAACAAAGGTGGTGAATAGAAATAAAACCCCCAATAAGTTATCACTTAAAAACATCCGATTATGTATCTTCGTTAAAACAAAGCGCTCCAAATGACTATCAAACCTTTCCTACCGAGCCCTCTGCTATAAAATGGCAGAATAAGGGAGTAAGGTGGAATTTCTATCCAGAACCACCGGAACCATTTATCGCTAGAATTCACATGGGAAGAGTACTGGGAACAAGCGGGAGTGTGATTACTTCTGATAATAAATTGCTGTGGGATGTATCCTTTGAGTATAACCGCTTTCCGACAACACATTCCATTATGGAAAAAGAATCGCTTCCCCCCATTACCTATACTCCTGAAAGATTAGCAGTACTCACTTTTCAGGTTAGTTTTAATTATTTCCATTGGATGTTTGATGTGCTGCCACGGTTGGAATTACTGCGCCAGAGCGGCTATGAATATGATCGGATTGTCATTAACCGAGGGAAGCATTTCAGTAAGGAATATTGTCAATTTCAAGATGAAAGCTTGCAATTACTAAATATTCCGAAGGATAAACTGATTGAAGTGGATGCACATTCTCATCTTTTAGCCAAGGAATTAATCGTTTCAGGTCCGACCGCTTACACTGCTCATGTATCAAAAAATGTTTGTACGTTTTTGAGAAAGGAATTCTTGGAGAAGGGTGCGATTTCAAAGGTAAGTGGAAATGAGCGAATCTTTATAAGCCGGGAGGATGCGCTACATCGTCCATTATTGAATGAAAACGAAGTATATAGTGAGTTACAAAAATACGGATTTAAGAGAGTTAAACTGTCTACCTTATCTTTTATAGAAAAAATCGAACTATTTCACTCCGCAAAAGTAATTGTTTCCCCACATGGTGCAGGTCTTACAAATCTTGTCTTCTGTAACCCAGCTACCAAGGTCATTGAATTGTTTACTCCCACTTATTTAGTTCCTTGTTTTTATATCATTAGTCAGCATTTGGATCTTCATTATTCTAGTTTAATAGGAGAATCCGTGCCAATGGAAGATTCACGTAGTACGCATAGTGATCCAATATTGATTGATATTGAAAAATTGAAAAGAAGACTTAGCCTAGCGGGGCTTTGAACAAAGTGCCCAATTAGAAATGAGGTGTTTAGGGTATGGAAAGTGTCTACTGCACGATTATGACAAAAAGTAGATTGTATCAGTTTCTTGCTCTCATTTTGTCTTTAGATAAAGTCAGAGCAGGGAAATTTCGTTTTTATGTTCTCTGTATAGATAAAGAAACCTTTACACTGCTTAAAAAAATGAATTGGAATAACGTAACTGTCTCCCTTGATGAAGAGCTGGGTGAAGATATTATTGCTTTAAAAAAAGAACGGAGAATACATGAATACTGCTGGTCGCTAAAAGCATTATGGCTGGAAACGATTTTTAAAAGATATCCAGAAGTCATGCGGGTAACCTTTATGGATTCAGATTTGTATTTTTGGAACGATCCTGAACTGATTTTTCAAGCACAGCCAGAATGCTCTGTTTTATTATCAAGAGAAGAAAAATACAGCCCGAAATGGAGACCGAGCTTTATCAAAAGGCTGACAAAGTTAACGGGTGAATATAACTCGGGATTTATTAGCTTTAAGCGCGATGAGATGGGAACAGCCTGTTTATCTTGGTGGAAGGAAAAGACGCTAGAGGAATGTAAAATCGATCCGGGCAAGGGGATATTTGGTGATCAAAGGTATTTAAATGAAATGCCAAAACGATTCTCCAATATTTGTGATATTACGACAGAAGGCGTGAATGTTGGAATATGGAATTATCGAAAATATACTTTCTCAGAAAAAAATACTCAAGTATACATCGATGAAATCCCGCTTATTTTTTATCACTTTAGTGGTGTTAGAGTCATTAATCAAGATAACAAAGTAGAACTCGTCCACGAAACACAGGAAAATACCCCGTTTGTTTTCACGATTTATCATACGGTCCTGACGCAAATTGTTACAGTGGTAAAGCATATTGAGCCTGAGTTTGACGGATTTGCAACAAAGGAAGATTTACAAAAGTATTGGTAGTTTAAAAGGGAGGTGGAGAGGCATTGAAAGACCTGAAGCGAGTTTGCCGGAAATTCGGGATAGGAGAATTGCAGGAAGTAGAAGACCTTCTAAGCGGTGGTTATATTAATGCCAATCTGAAAATCCGTACAAGCAAGGGTAAATTTGTTGTTCGGATCTTCCTCAAGGAAATGGAAAAAGTGCGACATCAGTATGCTTATTCCATTGCTTCCAAGCTAGTAGAAAGTGATGTTCCTGCCCTTTTGCCACTCCAAACTACGGAAGGTTTACCTTACACAAGGTATAAGGAGTTTGTGGTACAAATCACTCCCTTTGTCGAAGCCTCTCGCTTTCAATATATTTCAGAGCAAGCTTATTCAAGTGGGAAAACGCTCCGTCGAATGCACGAAACTCTTACTTGGGTCAAGGAAAGTCCAAAACCAACAGGTATTTATCAATATTATCTGCTTGATCCGACAACCATTATGATGGAATTAGAAAAAGATGGTCATACCTTGCCCATTCATGAGGGGACTGCAATTGATGATTTTTACAACCTACTAAATCATCCGGATATCGACATGAATAAGCTACCGCGGACAATTATTCACGGTGATTGGAATCCATCGAATCAACTATATAACGAGAATAACAAGGTTTGTCGCTTTATGGATTTTGATACCTTGCAACGGGGGATACGGATCTTTGATATTGCTTATGCGCTATATTTCTTTCTCATTCAACGGCGTAATGAAAAAGTGTCCTCGGAGTTTCTGAAAGGGTATGGAGGTTTGACAAGGGAGGAAATTCTTCTTCTTCCCTATCTCATTGCCAAGATTGGTTTGTACTTTGGTATTTTGATAGACTACGAAGAATTTACGTTTGAAAGAAATCTAGACCAATTGAAATGGGTAATCTCTGAGCAAGGCAGGCATACGCTGCAAGAATTCTGCATAAGAGATTTGTAATCCAATTTGTGGAAGGCATGATGTGAATGGAGAGTTGGGAAAATAAAAACGTATTTGTGACAGGCGGCACAGGGTTTGTTGGAAGTCATTTGGTACGAGAATTACTGCGAGTAGGTGCAAATGTAACGGCTCTAGTCCGACAACTTCCATCCGATAAGCAAATAAATTTTGTAATGGGAAGCTTGTCTGATTTTCAGGTGATTAAAAAAGCGCTTATAGACTATGAAATTGATACCGTTTTTCATATGGCGGCCCTTTCTACTGTAGGGGAAGCGCAGCTCAATCCAATCGCTGCCTTTGAAACAAATATCTCGGGAACCTGGAACCTATTGGAGGCGTGTCGGCAAACTTCCGTTAAGAGAGTGATAGTAACCTCTAGTGAAAAGGTCTATGGTGATACATCGATTCCTCCCTATTTGGAATCGATGCCATTGCAAGGGAAGTTGCCCTATGAAGTTTCAAAAACCTGTGCCGATTTAATAACCCATACGTATTACCATACGTATCAGCTTCCTGTATGTATTGTTCGTTGCGGTAATTTGTTTGGTGGTGGCGATTTGAATTTTACTAGACTTATCCCACAAACCATTCAAAGTCTTATTAAAAATAAACCACCGGTGTTACGGAGTGACGGTGGCTCGACCCGGGACTTTCTTTATATTGAGGATGGTGTTCGGGCTCATTTATTAGTTGCAGAAAGTATGGAGAGACTTCAGGTTGCAGGTGAAGCCTTTAATTTCAGTTATGAAAGGCCGCTGTCGGTAACGACCGTAGTAGCTGAAATTACAAAGTTGATGAACAGTGATTTAACTCCAATCATTCAAAATCAATTGACCAATGAACCAACACACCAATACATGAGTGCAGAAAAGGCTAGGAAGCTGTTGGGCTGGAAACCAATATTTGATATTGAATCCGGTTTGAGCAGAACCATTGACTGGTATCAAAATTACTTTCAAAACAACAAGACATAGGATAGAAATAATGAATTCTTGGGGATGATCACATTTGCTAACGATTTATCAACCTGAAAAAATTACGATTAACGGTAAAGTCCGCTTACAAGCTACATTTGAGATGGAAGGTATTGAAGATGTACTTTGGTACGAAACGAGTGAGAACTTTGGAGGCTTTATGACTCGAGAGCGAGTGGATGCCTTTTTAGTGGGGCTGCTATGGCTTGCGCTAAAAAAAGGTGAAAACATCCTAGTCAAAGGTATGGTTTCGGAAAAACTCTACTATGGATTAAATCATCATCTCATCCCATTAATTGCTCAAATTTATAAGTATAAACCGATTCACGTGCTATGCGATACTCTTGATTCAAACCCTTTGACTAATGAGGGAGCAGTTGGTACCGGTCTTTCCTGTGGAATTGATTCTTTGTGTACCGTTTATGAACATCTCGACAAAGCAGTTCCGGAGAAACACAAAATCACCCATTTAACCTTTTTTAATACAGGATCCAATGAAATGATGGGAAGCAAGAAGTGGCAGGAGAAGCTTTTTCAAGACAGAGTAGCATGGTCGAAAGCATGCGCGAAAGAGCTTGGGATGGACCTCATTGTTGTCGATAGTAATATAAACGATATCTTAAAGATGAGCTTTGTAAAAACTCATACATTACGGAACATCTCAGCACTGTTGGTATTTCAAAAACTGTTTCATGTTTACTACTATTCTGCGGGATATCAAACCTTGAATGCGAAATTTAACAAGGATTCTGCATCCTATGATGTGATAAGCCTACCCTTGTTATCAACTGAAAACGTGACCTTTTATTCGGCCGGAAGTAACTATAGCCGTATTGAAAAGACCAAAATGGTTTCAGAATTTGAGCTCTCCTACCACTATTTAAATGTATGTCTCTTCAAGGTCAAAAATTGCGGGAGATGTCTGAAATGTAAAAGAACCTTATTGACATTGGACATCCTAGGTTCTATCGAAAAATATAGGAATGTTTTTAATCTAGATGCCTTTTATAAAATAAAAGATTCGTATATAAAAGAGGTTATCGAGTCTAGGGATAAGGATATATTGTTTAAAGATATCTATGAAGAAATGGTGAGGAGAGACTATTTATAGATAAGGCTGTGTTAAACAAGTCTGTTGGTTTGCGCTTAAATAAACTAGCGAAAGTAAAATTAGCGGAGATTCTCCGGTTATTTAAAAAATGGGGCTCGTTTCGTGGAAGATAAGCGGAGATTTTCCGGTTATGCTACGGAAAATCCCCCATTTTTCTGTTTTTTATCGATATAGGCGGAATTTTTCCGTCTATTTGGAATGTTTTTAATGCCTTTTATCTCCGTAGGCGGAATTTCTCCGACTATTTTTTATTAAAGTAATTATAGCCCCATATGGAGTATCATCAACTATCCAACTTGCTGATGATAATCTTTCTGTACATCCCATTAAACATTATCGATATATCTTGTTTAACAAATAAGGTATCTTTATGTTTCTCAAACAATTCCTCAAAATTAATTCCTATGTCAGTACCTAGTAATTTTATGAACGGTCTAATTGCTCTTTGAAAAGGGGTAAGACCATTGCCTTTTGGTGTGAATTTATCAAAAATGATCATTTCTCCATTTGGTTTCAAAACTCTCGACATCTCTATAAGACACTTATTTGCATCTGGAACAACCGATAATACAAGGCTTCCTATAACTATATCAAAATGATTATCAGTAAAATTCATGTCTTGTGCGTCCATCTTTAAGAAGTGTATGGCTGAACCTTTAAATTTTTCACTAGCCTTTTTTAGCATATCGCTAGAATAATCTATTGCAGTAATATTTAATTCCTTGTAATTTATTCGTTCTAAATCTGCCCCTGTTCCTACTCCTACAAACAGTATTTTTTGGTCTATATCAAAAAGTTGCTCTTGAAATAATTCTTTTCGTGCTTTGAGAAATTTCCCCGTGTTAAAAAACTTATCATATATAGGAGCCCAAATTTTATATAGGAGCCCATTCCAACGATTGTTCATATCACACCTCACTCAATAAAACTCCGTGTTTCATATAATGCTCTTTAATGGAACAAGAGCAATTTTCCTATATATTTTGATTTTAACATAAATTCCCTATTCTCTTAGTTTATTTTTTTATTGCGAACAGTGACAGGTACTGTTCGTATTGTTTAAAGATATCTATGAAGAAATGGTCCGGAGAAACTATTTAAAGAAACAGAGTGGAGATCATACCTAATCTATAAAAATAGGTATCAAGTGACTCAAGGGCAACTCTGTTCGAAAAACGGAGCAAGAGGGTCTTCATCCGGTTGATGAAGACCATCTCTGTTCGAAAAACCAACCAAGTGGGTCTTCATTCTGAAAGTTTTACAGAATATATAACTTTTCTGTCTATGTACATCAGAAAAATGAGTCACGGTATGATTACCGTGGCTCTTGAGCGTTGAGTGAGATCAATAGCAAATTAATTACAACTCACTATTTCTCCCAAAGCTCAATCAGTCGACCTTCAGGATCTTCAATCCAAATAAACGTTCCATACTCACTAACCTCTTTATCCTTAGCAAGAGGTACACCAATTTGCTCAAGGTGCTCAATAGTCTCGTTTATATTGTGTACCTGAAAATTTAACATTACTTGTTGTTCAGCTGGAAAGTAGCTATTATTCTCAGCAAAGAAAGAAAAGATTGTTTCATTTCCTATTTCAGGTTTAATCACAGTCATATTCCAATCATTTATTTCGATCTGCAACACTTCACTGTACCACTTTTTTACAACTTCGATATTTTTAGTTCTCCAAAATACCCCACCGAATCCTTTTATCATCGTAACTCACTCCTGTCTTTCTTTAATCTTTTTGTATTTGATTACATTAGATATTCGAGATTTAACGTTAAGTTCCTTTTCAACTATACAGTTTATGCAATAAGAATAAGAATTAAAAGTTGCTGCTTCCTTATTTCACGGTCGACAGGTTTCATCCCTTTTTTATGCTAAAAGTCCTTTGTTTATGGTGTTGAGTCCGCTTTTACACAAACGTTTGATTAGTATCAAAACGTGTCAGTTTATGTAAATTTGTAGTTTTTATAGATTGATATTGCAGATAAATATCGAAATTTAGGGCGGTATATCGACAAGATATTTTCCTTCAATCTGGCCAAATTCCTTTTAATCAAAGGGGTGTTTACGTATTTAATTAAACGATTAATTAGTAAATTTTGTGCTAATCAAACGATTAATTAGTTGCGATGATTTTATTGTTATAAAGGGGTTTATTCCGTTTTGGACGAGAGAAGTTTGTCGAGAGGCAGTTTTGTAATAATGAGTTTAAAGGCCTTTAAGATCAACACTTTTGAATAAGGACCAAGTTGGAAAATAGTGCAAAGGTAATCACATAAACTTCGTAATCAATAAAATATTTTACCCAACCCTGTCCTTTTTTCCCTTCCTTATATATATAAAGGGTGAAGGTGATTGAGCAGATGAATAGTCCAACTTGATCGGAGAGAGGTTACCATTCATTTATCTGGAAAACGAAAGTGAGGAGATGGGTATGAGTAAATTATTGATTAATGAGGGTCCAGTGATGATTATTCCATCATTGGCAGTGAAAATCGGATTAAACGAAGCGGTTGTGTTGCAACAGATTCATTATTGGGTTACATCAAGCTCACATGTAATAGAAGGACGAAAATGGATTTACAATACATATAAAGAGTGGCAGAAACAGCTTCCTTTTTGGTCGGAAAGTACAATCAAACGGACGATTCGCTCACTTGAGGATCAAGGGTTTTTGATTTCAGAGAATTGGAATCAAATGAAAATGGATAAAACGAAGTGGTATACGATTGATTATGAGAGGGTGGAAGAATTAGAGGAACCTGATTCTGAGCCATCGATTACTCAAAATGAACTACCTACCACTTCAGCTTGCACCAAAGAGAACACAATCTTGAACCAAGCAATACCAGAGAGTACTTCAAAGATTACTACAGAGAAAAAGATCCCTATCGTCGAGATTATTCAATACCTCAATGAAAAAACAACGGCCGAATACAAACCAGGAACATATAAAACGCAGGAGATGATTCGAGAAAGAGTAAGGGAAGGCTTTACAGTAGAGGACTTTAAAAAAGTTATCGATATCAAGTCAGAGGAATGGCTTCATGATTCTCAAATGAGTAAATACTTAAGGCCTGCAACGCTATTTGGGAACAAGTTTGAATCCTATCTCAATCAGAAGCATGTTAAGAAACCCTTGTGTGAGGAGGATTTTGATTTAGATGAATAAGCGTGAGGCTTTTAAAATAATGGAAAAATTACTGTTTTTTACGATCAGATTGTTATCAGTCAAGAGAAAGTAAACCTGTGGTATCAAGTATTAAAGAGCTATCCAGTAGAAGAAGTGGAAGAGAACCTACTTTCCTATGTGACCGGGTCAACGTATTCACCGAAATTATCTGAACTGATCCTAAAACCAGCTTACCCAAAAGTGATTCCAAACCAGGAAGAGACAAAGGGAATTATCACACGCAATACGGTTGCAGCAAGGGAAAGTGTTATTCAAGCAGAATTAGCGAAAATGAGAGCGATATTGGGGATTGTTAGGTGATGGATCAGCTGGTAGCTTGCACACCACATAATCTGGAAGCAGAAGAGGCACTGGTGGGAGCCTTCTTTTTAGACGGATAAATTGTTGGGTACTGAATTTTTCTTGATTATACAATATTAAATCACATGAATTTGATCGGAAAAGAGAAGAATTATTATTTAACACCGTCTTATGGAAACACTGATATAAATAAAAGTTAGCCCTTTTTTGTTCATGCTCTCCACTTATTTGGTAAATTACTGGACTGGTGCTTCACGGTCGACAAATTTCAACCCTTTTTTATTATAGAACCCTTTACTTTTGTGAATTGAGTGTGGTTTTACACATAGGTTTGATCGACAAGATTTTTTCCTGCAATATGGCCAATTTCCTTTTAACAAAAGGGCTTTAGCCATATTTAATCAATCGATTAGTTAGTAATTTTTGAGCTAATCGAACGTTTATTTAGTTTTGTGATTTTATTGTTTTAGAGGGGTTTGGACTAGATTGGAGGGGAGAAGTTTGTCGAGTGGGGGTTATGTAATAAAGAGGGAAAGGTGTTCCCAAATCTTCTCTGCTGAAATTTGAAATGTTTACTTTTACCACTGGAAAACAATGATAGACTCTGATCATTATCAAATGATGATCTTTTTATTTAGAGCTCTATATAGTACAATTTTCATATATCCAAAAAATAACAACATATATATTGTTATAGTCAGGGGAAAACGATGGAGATGGTCGAAAAGAAATTAATCGTTAATTCCGCAAAGGGAAATTTACTAAGAGAACTAGTAAAATCGATGAATGAATGTGAGCGGTTCTTCTTTAGTGTTGCTTTTATTAA
>Ga0181467_100072_pt3 | contig 29042 bp, 31 predicted proteins | sample InSIn5gowninarea_2_FD_119079 | JGI IMG/M metagenome (GOLD analysis project Ga0181467, IMG submission 119079) | Clean room microbial communities from NASA Spacecraft Assembly Facility at Jet Propulsion Laboratory, Pasadena, California, USA -... ... | reverse complement strand
TAGTCGAGGAGCATGCCCAGTACTCATATGTATAGATTAAGAATGACCACCCCATTGACACGGTCGGAACTGTTCTCGTAGCTCTAGGAGACACCTTCGAGGCTGCTAACGCCACAGTCATGTATCACGCACGAAATCTGCTGTCGTCGTCGTCTATGGTTGCTAGGCTAAGGGATTTTGATTTGACCACTGCAACAGAAAACGAGCAGTCCACGAAGCTCTGGGCAGAGAATTGGTACGATGGCTTGACGTACTGCAAGTATATGAGTCTGGGAATGCTCCTCGACTAACGTGTTAAGGCACTTGGAATGGTCTTGGCGAGCGCCTTTCTGAGGGAAATATCGTCACCGCCGTTGATGAACTTGCAAAGAACAAGATCAACATCACCAACTTGATTATAGATGATAATTGGCAATCGATAAATCGTGGAAGTCGTAGCTGGTTGGAATTTGAGGCTGACTCTGATGCCTTTCCAAACGGTTTAGAGCATGCCATTTCCGCCATCAGACAGAAGCAGCCTAGCCTCCAACATATAGCTGTCTGGCATGCGCTATGGGGGTATTGGAATGGTATCGACCCCGAAGGAAAGATTGCGAAAACGTACAAGACAGTCAATGTCCAGAGTGAGGGGCAACGGAAGACTGTTGTGGCCAAGGAAGATGTTGGAAGGCTCTATGAAGACTTCTACGGATTCTTGTCTTCCTGTGGTGTGGACGCTGTCAAGACCGAGTAAGTGACGACCTGCTTACATTTTCATCGAGGTTGGGGCTTACGATATGCAGTGCTCAATGCTACCTTGACACTATTGAGGGTGCCAAGAATCGCAGAGACTTGATCATACCTTATCTAGATGCTTGGACCGTTGCCAGTCTCCGTTACTTCAGTCTGAAGGTCATCTCATGCATGTCTCTCACACCTCAGCACATCTTTCACTCCCAGCTACCCCAGAATCGACCACCCTTCCTCCTTCGCAATTCAGACGATTTCTTTCCCGACCGACCTAATAGTCACACATGGCATATATGGGCCAATGCTCACAACGCTTTGTTGACGCAACATCTGAACGCACTGCCAGATTGGGACATGTTCCAAACAGTCCATGATTACTCTGGTTTCCACGCCGCTGCTCGTTGTGTAAGTGGTGGGCCAATATACATTACCGACGTACCTGGAAAGCACGATATTGGACTCATTGATCAGATGACAGGAACCACGCCACAAGCCAAGACAATCATATTCAGGACCAGCACTCCAGGCAAGTCTTTAGATCCATACAAAGGCTATACGGATGATAGCCTATTGCTCGTGGGGACGTGCCACGGTAAGCGTTCTGTCCTTCCAACATAGTCCCCATCTCACTGTCATAGGAGGGCTATTGATGGGCACTGGCATAATCGGCGTCTTCAATGTCTCCTCAAATATTGTAACCGAGCTTATTCACCTCTCCCAATTCCCTGCTGTCGCAGAAGCAAATTATTATATCATTCGCGCATATAGTAGCGGCTTGGTCTCCAAACCTCTCCAAATTACAGATCCCAGAGCTATAATAGCCATCATGCTTGACATCAGAGGCTATGATATACTCTCTGCCTATCCACTCAGAGGGTTTCTTCCACCAATGTTGACCGAGGAAGTCCAGGGCAGCTCTGCAGACGATCGGATTTCAAGCGAAATCCAAGAAACAACCCTAGACGATGAGACGACATGGGTTGCAGTGCTTGGTCTGATAGGTAAAATGGCCGCAGCTGCGACGGTGGAAAGTACTATGATGCAGATGGACGAGAAGGGGCGGATTGTAGTTGATACGAAGCTCAAGGCTTTGGGCACTCTTGGTATTCCACCCCCTGCTTGGTCATCTTTGACATAACTGGGCTGATGTGATACAGGACTCTATATCTCTACACTCCCTAGTCTCGATTGGAAGAAGCATATGCTCATCACCATCTTGGGAAAAGTTGTACCATTGCATACAGTTCGCGTTAGTGAAGCTGATGTACACGTGTTGGAAGTCGATATCGAGACAGCATGGAGCGAATTGGGTTTGCAGAGCAGGTGGAGCAATGAGGTGAAGATCAAGGTGTTTATCAATCGACATAAGTAGCCGCATGACAGTCAAGATCTTGAACAGCATGAGTTGTGATCCAGTATGATTTGCTTAGCCAATCGACGCAGTCAAGGCGGCAGACCCGTGGCTTGAATATGGCATCTATATCCAACTTTAATGTCAAGTAGAGCTGACTTCGTCCCATTCTCAACGCAAGGTAGCAAACGCTTCTTTTCGTTAACAGGTCACCTGTGATTCTTATAGCTTGTAGTTAATGCTTCTCAGTACGTGAGAAATCATTCTATGAGATCTTGAGGTCAGCGATGAGAGGAATGCGGGAGTAGTGCCAATGGTGCATTTTTAGGGGTCATGACGGCAAACTGACCTGGTAGGGTAACTAACAGAAAGATTGCAAAACCAGAGATCCGGAATAAATCATATACTCAGCTAGAGTGATCGAATCTTTGCAGATTGGCCCACTGACCTTCCATTTTTTAGATCTTCGCTCATCCTTTCCAATGTCATCAGCAAAAACACCGGCCTTGTTTCCACCTTGCTAATAACACCACATCTCTACCCGTATGCCTCGTTGAGAATTCCGCGATCCAGAACACCAACGGCATGAAAATCCCGAACACCGGACCCATTTTTAGTATTTCTTTCATCAGGCCCCCTTCCATGTTCTTCACAAAGCCAGATGTCCAATGCACTAACCTCATCCCCACAACGTTCCATACTAGAGAATGTATCAAGTACAAGCTGAGGAGGCTTCGCCCAGATACTGCAAGAAGCGTGAGTTGAAAATGAAGCGCGGGATGTGGAAACACAGTCAAATCTTGGCATTGCATGATCATCTCGCAACAATCGTCAGATTCATCAATTCATAGATCCACCACTTCTATTCCCACCAATAACGCCCGCCATCTCCAACAATGCACGATCAGCTTCGATATCGCCCTTCCCTATATTAATTCTCCGTCTAGCTTCTGCCTCCCGTTCCTCCCATTCAAATCTCTGTCTCTGCTGTTCGGCTTCCGCATCACCTCCACAACCCCAGACCTCCAAGTCCTCTATCTCGAAGCGATCCTGGAAGTCGGATCTTCTGGTTTCACTGGTGTGGAACGCGCCTCCACCGGACGTAAAGGCATGCGTGAATACCCCAAATTCGAATGATGAGTCGAGCATTAATGATACAGCACCCAGAGATGCGTGTGGTACATGACTGACGGTTTTGGGCTTGGGGTGCGGACATCCAAATGATATACCGGGATGAGCAGATGGTGACTTGGTGAAGGAAATGTACTCAGCGTTCGACGTCGCGTGGAATACTTCATGGACGGGCTCGAGTTGGAAGAGTATACACTCGGAGTCGCCAAAACATTCCTTGTGAGTTTGCCGCCATGGCTGGGTAATGTAGGCGCCAAATACGACATGGGAACATTTGCTGCTGTCTGGGAATTTCTTCGGTGGTAATGTATCAGAGAATGCCCGCTCCTGTCCTCCTGAAGGCGGGGCTGATATGCGATTCCCCGAAACTAGAAGAATTGTTGGAGCTCGCCAGTTGAAGACCCTAGTCTCAAAGCTGCCCATGGAGAAGCCTGCATCTCCACCAGAGTAGAGGAGTCTTAGTCGGCGAAAGAGTAAAGATCCGGGAAGGAAAAACGATAGTTGAGAGAGGACATTGAGATCTAGTATGTTGCCAGCATCGGGGAGCAATGGTTGCTGGGGATCAACGAGTACTGGTTTTGGTGCGGTCTGGTCTTTGTGCTTTGTGAAATTCAAATGTTTTGAGAACAGGAAATGTTCAAAGAGGTTGCTGAAGCCAGCGAATAAGAAAGGCAGAGATACAGGTATCACGGTGCTAAATTGATGAAACTTGATTCCAGGAGTCTTTTCCACATTAACGAAGGCTGCCAAGATATTATCCGCTGTTTTTCGTAAGCCGTCTAGTTGCTCGCCTGATATCCGATCGGATTCTGGTGCTGTAACCTCGGAGCCTTCTGATTGTCTTGATAGTTTCAGGTGAGCCAGGCTCTGTTGATTATCAAGCGGTGCTATGAGAAGTAGGAGCATAATCAGCTTTTTGAGATTGTCTGGTGGTATCGAAGCTTGTGATATCGGCGCGTCTCCAAGTTTGAAAACTTCTATGGCATCTAGAGCCTCAAGAGCTGCAAGGGCAAGGTCGTCATCATCTTCTTCGTCATCCTCGCCAACTTGATCAACGGCAAATGCAGCAGGATGACGCTGTAAAGGTGTCTCGGGGGCTTGGCTAGAACATGCTTCGATAGTTCTTTCGTCTGTACTTTGCTTTCGGTCGTAGACAGCCAGGCTCCGAAAGAAGAGCTTAGTCCTGTCTCGATGTCCCTTCTTAAGAACTCGTTTATATCTTTCAGTCAAGATGACTATGACCATAATCATCTGCTCATGACCTAAGATGACTGGAGCCTCTTGACCGAATGGAAAAGATCCAAGGTAAGACAACATCTGAAAGAGAACCGAGGAAACGCCCAAGATATCGGGAATCTCTAGGAATCGTGCTATTGTATCTTCTTTGAGATAGGCGATAGAGTCCTGATGATCCGCAAGACTCTTGAATACATCTTGAAACGAATAAAGTTCGAGTGGAGTGAAGCAGCGCTTCGTAAATTTCAGAGCCTGAAGGCCGGCGTTAGTAGGTTAGTCGATAATGGGAGAAGGACTCACCAGCTCATGGCTTAGCTCTTCCCTTGTGGGAGGACGACCGGGATCACTTGAATGAGTCTGGCCCATTACAGTATGTGGGGGTGTGATGTTGCTTAATTATAAGATTACATCTCGAAATCACGGCGATGTCATGAACCCATGCGTCTCTGACAAGGGGGTTAGAATAAGGTTATTCTAGCTGCGGAGCTAGGCAGGCAGCCCTGCGACATGCATTATTTGCTCGGCTTGATCGGCCTGGAATAATGCTGAGTAAGAATGTGCCGGGTCGATTCACTATAGATTCGGTGCTGTGATGCAATCCAGTGATTACAGGATCATAGTCCACGCCAAGTATATCCTGACTTTGAATTTACTTGATTAGCCACTTAACAGCCAGATCTTCGAGAGAACCTGGATCCCACAACAAGCTGGTAAGTGTCTGTTCATGACTTATACATGCAACATACCCGAAATTCCATCAGATCAAGTTCACCCGCATATGATGAAAACATAGCTGGCATGTGCAGCTTGTCCTCGCTGACGAATCTCGACAATGCACCTCCTGAGACAACAATGACCCTTGTCTTTATCGATACCACAACCCATCAAACACCGAAGCGAATCGCACGCAGAACCAATTCACTGATAAGTACTCATTCCTTTTTCCCACCAAATCCTAGTCTCTTCTGCACCGTCTCGACAACACCAGCACCACGGTCCTCTGAAGTCCCACTCGCCGTGTCCACCGCATGAGAATCAGCGATCGAAGGCTTTTCCGCATTTGGCGACCTCTGTTTGGCCATCGTCCTTTCCCTCTTCGCCCTGAGAGCCTTCTCTTCCTCATCTCTCGCCTCCAGCTCCCTGACCCAAGCATCCCTCTTAGCTTGAGCATTCTGCTCCATGACCAGGTTTTCGAACTCTTTTCGCTTCTGTCGATCAGTCTTCCAGTATAGGCTGCCCACCACCATTGCCAGAATCGTAAAACCCTGAGCATATATTCTAGCACGGAACATGCGGTTGGTCCGTTCATGGTCGCCGGCTCTGACTGATTTCGCGGCTCCATATAAGGCCATGCATGTCAGTGTCAAGCCTAGGTAGCTGATCAGATATTTGCTAGGATCGCAGGAGGATGGCCATACCTAGGGGTATCAATGGCTCCTCTTTTAATCTACGTGTGAACTTCTGCCATCGGTTCTCCAGGTAGAAGTCGCTGCTCGGATGTCAGTGAAATTCTCCTCCTAACACAAGATCGATTGGCTTACGGATTAGTGTCGAAAGAGGAGGGCAAAGGCGTATTATTAGACATTGTGCTCCCTGAATCATAGTTTCAGCATTGTATTTACCTTCTTTGCCTGCGATCGAGCATGATGATGCATCTGCGGGAAAGATCTTCCGAGATCCGACCGGCTCTCGGGTCGGCGAAACAGGATTCCTAACCCCACCAAAGTAAACAAAACCCCTCGATCAGTCACCGCGAAACTTTTCCTCCACGGATATGTAAACATGGCGACCAATTCCTCTCAAGCCAATGGTGTCAGTGTTAATTGCAGTCACCGACCTCGGACACCTAGTGTAAACACGTTGTCTCTTACAGAATATGCCTCCAACGCAAGTCCGCCCAGCGAAGAAAGCCCGATTTCGAAAGCCAAGAAAGTTATTCCGGCAGAGTACCTGCTTCCCAATGGCTATCCCGATGTAAGTCTGGACATATCAGAGGAGCAATGAACTCGAAAGTGACCATTCTCAGTATCTACGACTCATTCTCACCTCGCGCGTGTACGAAGTTGTGGAAGAAACACCTCTGACAAAAGCCCACAATTTGACGAAGCGTTATGAGTGCAATATCCTTCTGAAAAGAGAAGACCTACAACCAGTCTTCAGCTTCAAGTTGAGAGGGGCATACAACAAAATGGCACATCTTGATCCAAGGACAAGCTGGAAAGGGGTCGTTGCTTGCTCTGCCGGTTGGTTTCCTTCAACGCGCAGCAAACACGGCTCACACTATTAAGGGAATCACGCCCAAGGAGTAGCATACTCAGCCCGGAAACTCAAGATACCAGCTACGATTGTGATGCCCAAAGGCACCCCGAGCATCAAACACCTCAATGTCTCGAGACTGGGAGGAGTAGTCAATCTACATGGAGCCGACTTTGACGCTGCCAAGGTGGAATGCCGACGCTTGGAAGAGCTGCACGGACTGATCAACATTCCGCCATTCGATGACCCATATGTCATCGCCGGTCAAGGAACGATAGGCATGGAAATTCTACGACAAACAAGCATCCCCAAGCTGGAAGCTATCTTCGTCTGCGTTGGAGGCGGAGGTCTCATATCCGGGGTCGGAGTTTACGTCAAACGAATAGCACCCCAAGTCAAGATCATCGGGGTTGAAACCCACGATGCAAACGCGATGGTACAGTCCCTTGCAGCCGGGGAAAGAGTAAGCTTGAGCGAAGTCGGACTCTTCGCTGACGGAGCAGCGGTCAAAAATGTTGGCGAAGAGACCTTCCGTCTCTGCCAAGAAGTAGTCGACGAGATCATCCAAGTCACGACAGATGAAACATGTGCGGCGATCAAAGACGTATTCGAAGACACACGGTCCATCGTCGAACCCGCGGGTGCATTGGCCGTCGCTGGCCTCAAGAAATATATCGCAGCCCACCCCTCCGACGACCGAGACCGCGCATTCGTAGCCATCGCCTCGGGAGCAAACATGAATTTCGACCGCCTCCGCTTCGTCGCCGAGCGCGCCGCACTGGGCGAAAAGAAAGAAGCACTCCTCTCAGTATCCATCCCCGAAAGACCAGGTGCATTCGCAGAACTCATCAACGCGGTGCTCCCCCACGCCGTGACCGAATTCTCCTACCGCTACGCCACCGACAGCATTGCCAACGTACTCCTCGGCATCTCCCTGACCTCCCCACCCTCCCACCGCGACGCCGAGCTTTCCTCTCTGCTATCCCGCATCTCCTCCTCCAGCATGACACCCACCGACCTATCCGGCGACGAGCTCGCGAAATCCCACATCCGCTACCTCGTAGGCGGCCGCTCCAACGTCCCCAATGAAAGACTGTACATGTTCAATTTTCCCGAACGTCCAGGCGCGCTGGAGAAATTCCTCACGACGCTGAGACCGAAGTATAATATCAGTCTGTTCCAGTACCGGAACGAGGGCAGTGATGTGGGTAAAGTCTTGACGGGGATACTGTGTCCCGAGGAAGAGAGAGAGGGGTTGGAGGGGTTCTTGAGGGAGATTGGATACCCGTGGCAGGATTGTACGGGGAGTGAGGTTTTCGGGACGTTTTTGAGGAGTTGAAGTTATGGCTTTGATGGTGATGCAGTAGTGGGGCGGTAAATGGGTCGATTCTTCAGTAGGTGTGGGGTTTTGGGGATGTGGAAGGGGGTTTGGAATGTATGGTGTTGGAAGAGCGGCGGAAAGTTGAGGAAGAAGGCCGAGGAGGATTGGAAGGGGAAATGGCAATTTCGATGTCGGAATCGAAAACTCGCTTGACGTTGCTTTATCCAAAAGTTCATCATATAGATACCTCTCACGGCTTTGGGTCTTGATATATACAAGTAGCAGCTGTCAAGAAGCTGAAAGGATAGATAAAAGTCACCTATATAGATGGATAGCATGCATGCATACAAATACAAGGACAATTCGATAGGTTCCATGTAATTGTTTATATGCACTATACTCTTCGTACAATCTATCCTCTAATATTTGATCACTCATTGATGATTTTCTCTTCTTAGTCCTCTCTCTCTTTTTTGACCCTCTCAGACTAATCGCTTAGGTGCACAACGAGTAACGAGGTATCCCATATTCCTTTCCGATCAGTAAGAGGTAGGATAAATGCTTTTATCCATACCACATAACTAACTCCACGCTGTATGCATATCGCCTTCTTTTTCCCTTTTGACTCCCTCTTCGCTTTGCCCTCTATCTTCCTATCTTCCACTTCTCATCACCTTCCTCTTCACTGTTCAATGGACGGACCAATGATCAAGAAGCAGCCACTCCCCTCACAAACTCTCTATACCTCTCCTCCTCGTCCACTACTCTCTCTTTTCCCCCATCCCTCTTCCCCTGTCTCGCACTCAATCCATCCCCAACCAGCCCACTGCTCCTCCCCCACAGCACCGCCTCATCCTCCTTTTCCCCATCCCCTTCTCCTATTTCTCGCTGGTTGGTGCCCTCACGGGGTAAGCGCATAGCAAGCAATACATACTCAGCCCTCGTACACCCATCCATCACACCTTCCATATAACGTCTCACCTCCTCCTGCTCGGCCGTCGTCTTCTGCAGTATTTCCAGCTGTCGTCCCTGATGCGTGTACATCCTGATCGTTACCGGCTGGTAGTAATCGAGTTGTGGATCGTAGGATGATGGGGCGGCACTGTCTGATCCCTTGCGCACTATGAGGAAGGAAGCGAGGACCTGTCCCCCGGGTAGGATTTCTAAGATGCTGAAACGCGGGAAGAGATACCGATCCCCTGATCCGGGTGGGGAAGTGAATTCTAATGCTATGCCTGAGTATTCGGATTTGGTGGATGGTGGGGGGCCTTTGGACCGAAGGAGGGTTTGTTGGGGTTGGGATTGAGCTTGGGGTACTGGTGTTGGAGGAAGGCTAATGGGCTTTGGTGGTGGCGGTGTGGGATGACCGTTTGTCTGAGCGATGGCGGTTGTGGTCGTAGAAGAAGGAGGTGGTGGTGCTTGTGGTTGTGAAGACGGTGTAGAAGGTTGAGTGGAATTCTGTCGGGATTTGAGGAGACGGCTCAGCTCATCGATGTGTAGCTGAAATCGCTTCAATTCGGCGGAAGATGCTTCGCCGTTTGCTACAATCCGCATGAGGTCTTTGAGATCTGCGTCGCCAGCTGCTTTCTCGGCTAGCATCTGGATGACGGGATCTGCGTGTCTAGCTGGTGGATTCGTCGTACCATTCGTGTGACCATTCGTGCTTGTTTTATTGACGTTATCACCTGTGTTACCACCACCCGCAGTCGAAGCAGGACTATTCGTAGCAGTGGTTCCATTCGGCGTAGGCAGAGCTTGAGCAGCGGATAGGTTTTGAGACGCTGGGCGAGGTTGTGGTGGAGGTACGACCCCGTTTGGAGGACCATATTGCATTATGGGTCGAAATTGAGGTTGCTGTACCGGAGTGGCAGGCTGTGGTTGCTTTGGCTCCTTGATACCATACATCGTAGCATCAAAGATATGCGGTTCGATGGTAATAGAGCATGTTCCCAGCTTGGTCATGGTGTCCTTCCCTGGATTGCCCTCCGCTTCTAAAGTAGCCTTGTTCTTGGCCGTCGGCTTGGTGTAATATTTCTCGAATATGCCTTGCGAGATCCATTTTTGACGTGATCGCTGTAAGGACTCCACGAGAACACCGCTATGCAAGTTATCAGCTTTGTCGGACGAGTGTTCAAATCCGAAACCCACCTCTCTGAGATTGTTTGATATTCGGTATTCGACAAATTATCAGGCTGTGGCTCATCGACTGTCGGAAGAGGCTTGCTAGATACGATGGAAGTTGGTAACAATTCTTCTGGCTGTGGTGGTGGTGTAGGTTGGGCTTGTGGTTCTGGTGGTGTCGGGATGCGTTTCTTGCTTGGTGCTTCACTTTGCCTGGTAGCTCGAGCGGGCAACTTCCTCTTTCTGCTTCCCTCCATTGTCGGTGTAGGTCGTTAGGACAAGTATTTTAAATAAGCTACTGAAAAAGGGTTGAAAGTGGGATTGTTGGAAAGTGAAATGTTGACGCGTCGCGATTCTTGTGAAGTGGGAAGGTTTCGAAAATGGGAGGAGTTCGGAACACCAAACAAAACCTGTCCCGAGATCTGAGACTGAGACTTTTTTCTTGCTGGGCTGCGACCCTTCCGGCTTCACAAGGAACGGCAAGCACAAAGCTTTGTTACTCGAGATCATTCCTTGTATATGATGTCTATCTTTAAGTGACTTTTTGGCGAATACTCAAATGACGTGAGCCTCAATCTTTCTCAATATCATATATCATTGATCCTTCACTTCTGCCAAAGCCTTCTTCGCTTTGCCGCCCTGACAGCGCTTGGGCATTCAACAGTGCAAGGCCCCATTTCTTTCCTTTGTCCATTCACAGCTATCAATTGGCCTAAAAGCTCTCTCTATTGTCTTGGAACTATGGGTTTCGGGGTCTGATGGTCTCGTTCAGTGCATGGGCTCGGAATCCGATGCCCTCTCTAATCTCGCTCTTCAAGAAAGCATGTTGGAGTCTGGGTGTGGCCGTCTCACTTTACGCAGTAAGCATGCTACTATTGACCCACCCTCCGATACAACGATTGTAAGTCGGAGCCTTTCTCTAAGATAGCATGATGCTGATGGTGTAAGTGCATTATATGGGCACAAAGTCCACACTGCTACGTGGCAGGATCTGAACAGACCAGAGCGGTTTGGGTTTGCAAGTCGGTAGATCGAACATCACTGGGTTCCATAAACTCATCTCGGATACAGGAAATCAAGTCACCCCATTCAGATTCAATACTTCGGATCATGAATCACTGTATGCATGGCATGTCTTGCCGCTAGGATTGTACGCCAAGCATGAGTCTGAGCTGCTGGAAGAGCCATCAGGTTTTATCGAGGATGTCACAAGGTCAAGGGCCTTCAAGCTGCTTCGAGATGAGCCTGACTCTCGTCTCATCATCAGCTGTGAGTACTCTGATATGCTATGTACAAAGCTGTCTGACCGGAAAACACAGTTCATGGAGTATGCTTGACATTACAGCTCCTTTTGGTTTCGAGCCACTAATCAAACCAGAATTCTGGTACCGTAGCTCAAGGCTGGCGTCCTGACACCTATCGTGCCCTTGGTGACGGTAGCACCTCCGACATCCATATCCTGACCTTTGACTACCGCGGATTCGGTCATTCCACGGGATCGCCCACCGAAGAGGGTGTCGTTCTCGATGGTATCGCAGCTGTCGACTGGGCAATGCGAATTGCTAAAATTCCGAGAGAACGCATCATCATCTTCGGTCAGAGTATGGGCACATTCGTAGCCTCAGCTGTCGCCGAGCACTATGCTAAAGAGGGCGTTGAGTTTGCAGGACTCGTCCTCGTCGCAGGCTTCACGGATCTTCCAGGTTTGCTAGACACTTATGCCCTTGCTGGATACATTGCTCCTCTCGCGCCTATACGACGATATCCGAAATTGACAAATCTCCTCACCTCACGACTCGTCGACACATGGCCAACAGCTGAGCGCTTGGCTGGCTTTGTTAGAACTAGCAAACGGGTTAGATTATCCATCTTGCATGCTTTAGACGATCGCGAGATCCCTTGGATTCAGTCACAGAGACTATTTGCAACAGCGGCGAATGCTACAACCGACGGCGGTATGGATATTCACCTGATCGAGGGAACAAAGGCTCGAAATACCGTCGACTTCGGGGATGGAACATTCATCTGTACTTGGAAGACCGGCGACAACAAGATCATAAGACAGCAAGTCATTGGCTATGGAGGTGAGTTATTATTATGAGGAGGTATTCACTAGTCCATAAATGACAGGAGACAGGTCATAGCAGGGTGTTAACCTATGCTCCCATAGCTTTGGCGGCGTTGAAGGCGTTTGAACTTGATGGAGGAGGATCACTGCCTGAATAGACTATAAGTAGACTTATGCGAGATTACCCAAGGAGTATGGCAGAACATTTAGAGTAACCTCCACCAACGTTCAAGCAATATTAGATATGAGGTTCCAACAACTTGACTTTGAATAGCTTCGTGGGACCATGCTGCATTGTAGAAGGAAGCATTCGGCTAGAAGCGGCTCTGAACCTGGTTAGCTTACCCCTCCAACCTCCCCACCAGACAAATTGTCAACATCGATAGTTACGAATCTCCCACCTGCCAAATCCACAGCTATGGCCGACGAATCCAAAATTGTCGAACCTCCCAAGAAGGAGGCAGAGGAAGTAGCAGATTCCAAGCTCTCTCAAACCGCACAAGTCGAGTCCGAAGATGAAGCCTCAGAACCCGACGAGCCCAGTACCTCCCAAGCCGTAAAAGAGGACAAGAAGAAGAAGTCCAAGCGCAAACGCGTAAAAGCTGCATTGACAGGCGGAAATACAGAAGGATCAAGCAGCGTTTCGAAAGATGACAAGTTCCATAAGACCATGGCCGGCATGAGCGATGCCCAAGTTTCGACTCTCCTCGCCATGAACCCCGCACTAGCACGACAGATCGGCGTCGCGGAAGGGGATACCGCAGGCAAAGAAGCAATAGCTGCGCTGAAGAAGCTTAATTTGGAAGATGTGATGACTGGATTGGCGGCTACGGGCAAGAATGTCAAGGATATGGCTTCGTATAAGTTCTGGCAGACACAGCCAGTTCCGAAGCTGGGAGAGACTGATCACATTGAGGAGGAGGGGCCCTTCAAAGTCATTGATATTGATTTAGTGGCGAAAGAACCGGGTCCGTTGATTGAGGGATTTGAGTGGGTTACAATGGATTTGCAGGACGAAGGGGAGGTCAAAGAAGTGTTTGAGTTGTTGTATGGGCATTATGTGGAGGATGAGGAGGCGATGTTTAGGTTCAACTACTCGGAATCGTTCTTCAAGTGGTAGGAGATTGCTTGAGATGACACAAGAACTTGACTGACCTTTACAGGGCTCTACTATCTCCTGGCTGGCAAAAAGAGTTTCACGTAGGAGTACGGGCAACACAGTCGCGCAAGCTAGTAGCTTTCATATCTGCAATTCCCGTCGATCTCCGAGTCAGACAAAAGACATTTAAAGCGTCAGAGGTCAACTTCCTATGCATACACAAGAAGCTCCGATCGAAGCGATTAGCACCCGTCCTGATCAAAGAGATTACGAGGAGGAGTCACCTCCAGGGGATCTGGCAAGGACTGTACACCGCGGGTATCGTGCTGCCAAAGCCAATCAGTACATGCAGATATTATCACCGATCAATCAACTGGCAGAAGCTATTCGAGGTTGGTTTCAGTCCATTACCTAAGAACAGCAAGCCTCAATATCAGGTCCGGAAATATGCATTGCCAGACAACACAACGACGAAGGGTTTACGGCCGATGGAAGCAAAAGATGTTGATGCCGTACTCGAGCTTCTAAACAAATTCCTAGCGAAATTCGACATAGCACCGAATTTTACCCGAGCAGAAGTCGATCACTGGCTCTTACACAAGCCAGAAGTATACAAGCAGCAAGTAATCTGGTCATATGTCGTTGAGGTGAACGCTTCTTTCCCTCACCCAACCCTCAAAACTAACGCATCCTAGGACCCCTCCACAAATGCATTAACCGACTTCTTCTCCTTCTACTGCCTCGAATCCAGCGTAATCAACAACACAAAACACACCGACGTACGAGCGGCCTACTGCTACTACTACGCCTCCTCTCTCGGGATCCCACCCATCGCCTCCCTCAACGACTACAAGACGCGTCTCAACGCACTCATGAACGACGCCCTGATCCTGGCCAAGAAATACAAATTCGACGTCTTCAATGCTTTGACGCTGCAGGATAACAATTGGTTCCTGGAGCAGCAAAAGTTCGGTGGCGGAGATGGTCAGCTGCATTATTATCTCTATAATTATAGGGCGAATCCGATTGCGGGCGGTGTGGATCGCGGGAATCGTATTCATGAGGGGGGAAGTGGGGTTGGTGTTGTGATGCTTTAAATAGTTGTGATTGGTGTGAGGGATGGAGATGGCGATAAAAAGTGCGATGGGAGTGCGGTTGAGTGGGAGGATGGGCTATGACTTGGATTTGCTTTTGCTGGGATCTGGATGTTTGAAAGAAGTAGTTGCAGAATAGAAGAGATGAGCGATTAGCAAATTGGAGTTCTTCCTTTCTAATCTCGAGGTCAATTTCCCATTCATTTGATGCATTGACTTAGTTTACTTTACATATCATTATCCATGACTCCGATCCACTCATTATTCATTCATCAACCATCATTTCCCAACACCATTCAACCGCTCCCCCTTCTCAAAGAATTTCATCAGCATCTCATCAAACCACTCCGGTTCCTCATACGGAACCACATGACCCACTCCCTCCCGAATGATCCCTTCCCCAGGCTGCAAGTACGCGATCAATGCCCTACCATGGTGAACCGGGAGGATATGATCTTCTGCTCCGTGCTGTGATTGATTTAGCGATTTGGTAAGCTTTTTTCGGAATTGATAGATTCAGGACTTAAGGTAAAAGAAGGCAAGGCAGAGCAGAGACACAACAGCACCAACAGAGGGGAGGAGAACTCACCAAAACAGCAATCCTCTCCCTCCCCACCCCTTCCGCCAACACCTCACACTGCATCCGACTCTTACAATGCCACCCCGCCGCCACAGCCTGCAGTAAGAGACCCAACGTCGTGAATCCGACTTCCCCTACCTGCCTCTCATCGAGACGTTTATGCAAATCCTGCGCGGCCCAACGCTCATAATTGCTTCCAAACATGCCATAACTTTGCTTTCCCTGTGGGAGGATCACATTCGGTGTGGATGCGTTGGGCACGGATGCGTTGTCGGGGCTGGAGAGGAAGGTGGTGCTGAAGAGAGTTCTGGAGGAGGAGTTAAGGGAGGAGTTGGGGGATTTGGGGATGAGCATTTGTAGACGGAGGAGGAGGTTGGTGAAGAATGATGTGTTGGATTGGACGAGGAGCGCGGTGGAGAGAAGGGTTAGTGTGTTGATGAGATGGGGGTGGGTGTAGGCCTGTGAGTTTGAGGGGTGTTTAGCTTCTGAGCTTTCGGGAGGGAGTGCTCGAGTAAGGAGGATGTCGTGTGATTGATTTCTTGTGTTCTCCGAATGGAGGAGGTGACGAGGTAGAAGTGAAGACGCACCAGTTCTTGAGCTATCATCCCACCCATTGAAATACCGACCACATTTAATTGACGTTCTTCAGTCCAGCCGATGTGGTTGAGTACTTCGAGGAGGTCTTTGGCCATCTCGGAGGTCGAGTAGCGCATTACTGGTCTATCTGATTTGCCCATACCTGTGATCATGTTAGCTTAGCGTTTGTCAAAGCACTTCCTTCGAGCCAAAGCATGGATTTGAACAAAATTCTATAGGCTGATCTCTCACCTCGATTATCGAATACCAAAACCGAGTATTTGTCCCCATGATCATGCCCAAACGTCTTCGTTTGCCGTTGCCACATCCTCTACCCACTTATCAGTCATACCTCGTAGCTAAACAACTCTAAGACCATACCTTCGTCGCCCCCATTCCAGCCACCAGCTACAGCGGTCAGTCTTTCGTACATAACAATCATCACGTGATACAGCTCTGATCTTGAAGACATGGAAGTCAGCGAGCGGTTTATGTTGGGCTTACCACAACTCTGGTGCTACCCGTTCCGTGCACCTCCCAAGAGATGCCAAATGGCCCACCTCGACCCCTCGCAACCTGCAGCTTCCCTTCTTGTGCGGGGATCAAGCGCCATATCGCATCGGGATAGCTTGGATGAGCTAGGATCTCAGCGACTGTGGGACGTTGTGTCGTCCTGCAATGGGTTTGTGAGCGATACATCCGATCCGGATTATGGATTGTGAGGGTGTTACAACTTACATCTGTCAAACGGCTTGGTGCAGGGTGTCTTGCCGTTTGTTAGATGTGGATACAGTATCGAGGTAGGTTGATGCCCGTTGATTTGTAAGCAGTTGATTTTGAGGAGGTACGGAAGGAATTTCAACTTCGATTGTCTTGAAATGATATCAGAAAGCCGATATCATGTCCTGAGCACTGGATGTGTCTTGTTACGTCAAATATGAGAATACATGAAGAGTATGGCGTGGTGACTGGTGAATTCGATAACTGTGAATCGTCCTGGACACCTTCACACCGTCGCCAAATCGGAACGGTGAAGCTTTGAAATTTCATTACGTCGCGCAGGCTTCGGAGATTTGATGTTGCATTTGTAAGCTTCGATCTAAGAATGTTCTATTGTAGTCTGGAGTCGCTCCGACCGCACACATTTTCTCTTGAAGTATAAAGGCCTTCTCCCTCTCGGCTCTTCCTTGAGTTTCTCAGAGCTATCATTCAAGTCCTTCAGAAGCCTCGAATAGCGCATCTGAGCAATCATCAAAATCGGATTCATCCAACTCTATCTCCTCACACCACCCATAAACCCCCACACCGCCATCATGCCAATCAACCTCTACGACGCAAGCGTCCCGGTCTTCACCACCGCTCTCGAAAATCTCTCCCTCATCCTCCAAAAAGCCAGCACCCACTCCGCCGCCTCTTCCCTCCCCAGCTCATCCCTCATCGCGGACATGAAGCCCTTGACCTTCCAGATCCAAACCTGTTCCGACACAGCCAAAGGACTAGTGCACCGCCTAACCGACTCGGTCCTAGTTAGCATTCCCGACACTGAAGTCACGTTCGAGGACATGCAGGGACGCATCTCCAAGACGCTGGAGATTCTGAAGGGAGCGAAGAGGGAGGATTTCGAGGGGAAGGAGGATGAAGAGATTGATTTGAGAGGACGCAAGATGAAGGCAAAACAGTATGTGCTGGAGTTTGCGGTGCCGAATTTCTACTTTCATTATACGACTGCGTATGGGATCTTGAGGATGAAGGGGGTGGAGCTGGGAAAGAGTGATTTCTTGGGGTTGGACAGGAAGGGTCAGTGAATGGTGATCCTTGAGAGAGATCAGAGATGAGAGACATGGATGCAGTTGGTGAGATCCATAAAGGATGGAAGGTGTTTGAGAGTGACTTGCTTGGTGGAGGGCATAAGGAAGTGCTGAATCACTTAGGGAGCAGAGCTACTTGCTAGGCAGTGACCAACCAACTTTGGTCTTTCTGAAACCTCGCCCATTTTCACCTTTTTCGTGTAAGTGTGATTAAACTTCATGATCTTCCATTAAGGATTTCAACCTCATTCTTCATTTGGTGTATACTTCATTTTGATCCTTTTCTGGTTCCTTTTGCAGGAGCTAGCAATGGATATCCTGCATTTTGGCATGTTGTCCATGTTAAGGCAGTGAGACTCCGCGCTTTTCTTTATCCATCGCTAGTGGCTTGCTTTGTGAGTTGCATGACACATTCATCGTCTGACACTACCTAGCTTCCTTCAAGGCACAGCTAAACAGCCTCTAACCACGGATTCGAAGAAGGAAATCCAATGGCACGGATGATATCCTGAATCTCCACGTGTTTACTATCTCTACTACGTTCATTCGAGGAGTGAATTGATGATCCTTTGTGCTAAACAGAACAGTGCCTACTCACATGGACAGTAATCAGCGTGTGTCTGGGTGCAAATTATGCTATTGTTTCTGGGAATATCCAACTGGTACGCTTGTTCTCTATGTCACATATCCTCTCTGACTTGCATTTCCCCCTGGAGAAACCATGTCCAGCAGACTCATTGAAATTTAATGCATTGAACAGCAGATTGCTGTCCAAGCACGTTCAGGAATCCAGGGTCCTTTTCACGCTGTAAAACTGTTGCACCGAGGAATCAATCTTCCTCCCTTCTTCCTCTGTAGCATCGTTGCAGTCAGTATCATAGACTAGGCAGGATTTTCAGTTTATTGATCATACGTCTCTTAGGGTGATAGTCATCAACTCACTGTACCAATATGAACCGACAACCACGTCATCTATCCAGTAAGATTTTGCCTCCTTGTCAATATCCTTTTCTCGTAAAGTAACAGATGCTGATCCTCAATTAATGATCCTGCTGGGCTGCAATTTCTAGATGTCACCCAAAGGTCTCGAAGTGAGTGAACAGGTTCAAATACATACCAGCCGTCGTTAGAGAATTGTTGTAAGTGCCCTTTGATCTGAATTGTAGCCACTGCGAATGGAGCAGCGAGAGCCAAGACGACTAGAGTTCTTCATTGCGTGCAAAAGAGGGTTATTGGAAGTCAACCCAGCTGTTAAGAAAGGTGCTTTGCAGTGAGTAGGAGTAAAAGAACATAGTTAATGAGTTCGCAAATAACATCTCTCCCGGTTTTCGAAGTACCGGCAAAAGCAAAGTTTGACTGCGCCCTAGCAATATACGCATCCCTCATCCTTCTTCCTTCATCCCCCAAGATATATCATGTGGCCCAAGATAGCGATGCGGTTCCCCAATCCGAAAATCGGAGTTTGGCAAACCTGATAGTTGATACTATTGCGCCCTTCGTGGAACAAAAAGCCAACCGTGGATGATCCCTCAGTGATGACACCTAGCTCCGTAAGCCAGCTAACAATTTAATAGGAAAGCTACGCTATTCACGATCTCTTCCAAAGACCCGCCTGTGTGTCCGGCTGCTCAGAGATCAGGCTCTTAGAGCCATATTAGCCTGCTCAAAATGAATTCAACTAAGCCTAAGGAGGGATACCAGCTTAGAAAGTCCAAGCAACGCGTGCTGGGTTTACCCTCTGTCTCCTTTTTTTCAAAGAGTCCCAGAACACCTTTGATGCTTCTACCCCTTAATTCATGATGTTACTTTGCGAGTATAACCTTACTGTGCGAGACTAACCTTGTACTATAAAAAACGCTTTTGTCTGTCTAGCTATCTGCTCTTATTCATCAAACACTCTGAGAGTCTAACGATAGCCAGATGGCATAGATTTTGACGAGTCCAGTGTATTACCTTTGCCCTTTATGATGAATCTTGTAGCTTGTCTTATATATAGAAACAGCCTAAAACGAAAGCTATACGACATTGATCCTAACTTCAACCTAAGCAGGTGATGTAATATATGGGTTAATATTAATTATTTGTAGTCTAGATTCAGTTCAAAGGCTACTATCAAGTTCTCAATATTTATATTTAAAAGCGCTGAAAAATATTAAAATGCATTCACGGACTTTATTCTTGCTTCAGCACCGTCTCGAATGCGACCGCTCTTGATAGTCTATTCGCCATTGCCGGGAAGGCTTTAGGTGAACTCAACCAGTCGCATGGCGATACCAAAACTCAACCATGAGATGTGTACCATTTACTGTGAATTTATGACACTGTCCCTGGTAATTGACTATCGTCGACTCCCTAAGCCGCTGCCGTAAATAACATCAATCTCTGCACGGATATCAGTGACAAGAAGTCTGAATTCTTGGTCAGACTCGGGAGCGTACGCAAAGGATGGAGTGGTAATGAATATAAATGGATCCCACTCCTGATGTCGAATGCCAAAAGTGGCGCCACCCTTGCGAGGGGCTTATCAGAGCTTATATTCATCTGACACCTTGTAGCCGCCGGAAACTTGATCTAGGCCATTGTCTGCCGACCCAAGATCTGACCCAAGGACAAGGCGCTTATGGTCTCACTGTGAGAGATAATAGTCCGGAACTCAGGCTTCTGAGTCATAGCAAGGCCACATAACCGTTTCCACTATCATAAGTGGCCTAGACCCGAAACACCATGGTCGGTGATTGGTTGTGATCAGCCAGATCTTCTCTTGGTCTCATGCTCTGCAACTAGATCACCGAGAGAAAATGAAAACTGCCACAAAGTCGGTTGTATAGCCTCTCCAAGGCCTATTTGCCAAATAACGGCCAGAGCACGACAGTATGAGAATGGGACCGCGAAACGAGGACCAATGGCCTGGTTCATAGGAAATAAACGGCGATAAGTCGGTTCGCCCATCATCGACCAAGTCCACTCTGGCGAGTAGGTCCAAGACCTCTTGAGACCGCAGGACCGCAGGACCTCACCTATATAATGCCCGCTCGTTTCCCTACCAAGACTTCATACACGTAAGCCTCTTCATCCAAGATCTCCATATCCTACAATACACATTACTATGTCAAGAAACCTACCTCAAGGCAGCAAAATCTTAGCAGTTTCGCATAGATGCCACACTTCGGTACACGCTGTCACCATCCTGCACAGGTTGCCAACTTTCTAAAGGATCGCTTTGAGCGGCAACCATACACTGTCTTCCAAAGCGCTTTGGACAAATACAATGAAATGGTAAGGAACATGTCTATTCATAACATCAGTCCCGATACACGAGCAAACGAAGTATCTAAAACCATGCTGGATTCAATCAATTCTCAATTGAGTGAAATCATTAGTGAAGCATTCTATCAGAACACTCTTTTTCCGAAGCATATCACTATAACATACCTGCCTGATTATCACATGGTTCGCGGGGTTACCAAGTTTCTAGATGGCTCAACGCCCAAAGTCTCGATCCAATTGCGCCTCTATGACATCCTTAACCTCCGTTATTACACAGTCAAGGAAGTCTGGGACAACCTGTTCCACGAATCTATTCACGCCAAATTCCGTCTTCGTTCTTCTCCTGAATTCTGGCAGCAATACTCAGGACTCGCAGTAGGGCTTTTGGGGAGAAGCGGCCACGGCCCCCTCTTCCAAGATATGAGTCTTATTTTTGAAACAACCACTAGGCAAGATTGGTTGAAATCTCTCCATTTTGATACAAGTAGGGCATACTCGCTCTATAAAGAGTTGCAAGTGTCTTATCCAAATGACATGGCTGAAATGGAAAGGCAGGCCACAAGGTATCTGCTAACACCTTTAGATATGCGACGTGCAGAACGGGCATCTGAGCGACAGCATTGGCTCCGAACATTTCTCTTGAAGTATAAACCGACGAGTCATGAACAGTTGAGACATTGGGCAACAATGGCGAAAGCGCGGGCGATGGTAGAGCGAAAGAAGAGATACAGACGAGAAGAGACAGAGCGTTTGAGACACCAGCAAAACCTGGCATCCAGGCGACGAGAATTGCCGGAGATACCGCAACAGGTCGACCCTCAAGCTTCAAGATGGGAGGAAGCACGCAGAGGAAGGCGGGCTCGTCGTCAACGTTGGCGGCAGAGACTCCTCAATCCAGATCAGCAGCGAATGCTATCTGGTTTAGAATCAATGAACAGGTCACAGGGTCAGCGGCCTTGATAGCGAGGTAAGTGGAGACACTCACACTAGCAGCTTGGGGTAGTATGAACTGATTCGACAGCAGGGTACAAGTAGCACCAGTCTTGCGATGGAGGTGTTGATGACTTGAATACGCATCTGAAGCCAAAAGATTGCAAAGGCATGAGCTTGGTGAACAATTGTGATTGATCGGATATATGGATAGGGATGGATAATGAAGGGTTTCCACAAATTTGGACGGGTCTTACGTGTTTATAGAAGTGTTTTGCATGTTACCTTACAATTGTTTGATGAGACCAAAAAGTCATCTGTTTCAAAAAATCGCCTGCAATTGTTTAATGCCTACAAGATGATATCACGAATGGTCAGCTAAAGTGCAATAACAAGCAAAACGTATCGTAACGAGTTTGAAGATATCAGAGGGATGTTTCCCACTGGATTGACCAAGTTCAACACTGCTTTCTTATCATTCTTGATTTCCATCCAGTCGCGAGACTCATGCTACCATGTAGCGCGTGACCACTAAACCCGAGGCTAATGCGGCAAAATCGGAGTATAGCCATGCACCTGTATTTCTTTGCCCAGCGACCTTGTCTATCGGACCTGTTTGACTGGGTGCCATGTTTTCGTTGTGCGGTCCCTAGATGGTCATCGGTATTACGGTATATGAAGGCTCTCCTTACGGATGAGAGCATATTAAGTGGCTAAAGAAGAAACCTTGGATTGAACAACCCACATTACTCGATACTTCCTCGAAAAGTCTATAGACTCAATAAAGAAGCAAGGACACGGGCAAGCTCTCACCTCAACTACAAGTAATTACCATCAAGGCTAAAGGTAGCTTGACTAGCAAAATATTAACATAAAGACGATAAGTCGGTTTGAGATACAAGTTAAGAAATTGTAAAATTCAAATCTGAATCGGATGAATACGACTGGAATGCTAACCCAACCGCCTAAATGACGAAAGACAAGACGCACAATTCTTTTTCTGGCCAGGCAAGTCACTTAGACCATATTAGGCCCCCAGTACTAATGATTGAATGCTTCGTCGATATGAGGCGACCCACCTGTAGCAATGCCAGTCGAAAACAAGACAAAATGTCAAATAGCCGCCCAGTCATTGTACAGTGAGATTAATCAAACACTTGCAAGAGCTCATCGATCAATAAGTCCGTAATGATGATTTGTACAAAAAACAAAGCTTGAAGTGCTACACAACAATGTACTAGGGCACCACCAACGCTGTCCCACAGAATTGTGGACGTTTTGCCAACTAAGTTTGAACCATTACTTGTCCAACGGTAAGGAAAAACGGAAGAACACCAGTTTGTGCATCTAATGTCTTTTCATACCTTTCCTAAGCGTTGACTGAACCCGCTAATCGCTTTCTCGTCAAGTGTTAGGAATAAGCGCCCACCTCCCTTCCAATGCAACAAGACATTGCATCCGCACGCTTCGGACCGCTGTACTGGGACATTTACCCCTGCATAATTCTTGAGTATTGGATGACAATGGGTTGGAAGGTATTGTTGTATATGTGCTAAAGGCATGTTCGAAAACAGCTTTCGAGACGGGAAAAAGCCAGACGGAGGACGTAAGGAGGGGTTTGAGACTTGAGACTCCTTGGCCTCGCTGGAGAGGAGTCTGGAGGTATTGCTTCCTTGTATGTACTTATGATGATGTCGAAAAGTCATTGATAATGATTATCTCTTGTGTAATACTTCTTGTTGTATATTATTGGCTTCTCAGTCACCCCATGCTGTGTAGGCAAACCACGACTCGTGAGGAAATGGGATCTGTAGATTAGGGTTGAGCAATTGATACGTGGAGGACGAATATTCTATACATAATTTTGCACCTGGCGCAATTGGATTCTAGTGATATCGTAATGAGACAACGTGATGAAAAGGACCAACAAGAGCATGGATAAAACAAGCCTGCACCTGACCGAGATGTCGAGAATATATGGCCAAGGCTGTGGCATAGAAAGAGGAGAAAAGCGTCTGGGGTGGCTTTAAGTGTGGAAAGAGCTCAACAAAAGAAGTGTACTCACAAGTCGAGACGACTGCTTCAATAGCGAAGCCAAGCGGGGTTAGCTTGCGAAGAGAACATCCAGTCGAAAAGTGCCTCAGACTACCACCATCGTCGTCCGAACGACACGAACGTTTGTGAAAATCGATCAACCGGAGGAGTATAATCACCATCCCTCTGCCAGTTCGAGAGGAGCAACATCGCATCGTCAATGGCGAAAGCGGGTCGGAGACGCGTCTGGGGCTGCGTCAGAGGCTACCTATGAGGATACTATAGGCTTCGAATCCTCAGCGACCGGAAGCAAGCCTTTTGTCAAGGGAGAGGCATGGCCCTGGACCAAAATCTAAAAATCAAATTCAAAAATCAAAGCCCAGGCCCAGCGTGGATTGCGAGCGAAAGGTACTGAGCGCTTGGTCAAGACCGAAAATGGTGCCTCCTAACTCGTCACGGGCCAGCAACCCCCTCTGCGATGGTCCAATAGATCTCCATTCAAGTCACCGACTTGTTTTACACTCCTTATAACCAATATTCCATTTCCCAAATCCAACACTGAATACCCAAGGCTCGAATCAGGCCCAAGCATCAAACTCGACTGGACAAATTCGGGCCCTTTTCCCTCCATCCCATCCCCGTGCCCCAGGAACCCTTCTCCTAGACATCATCTCCGTCCACGGCATCACCGGCGATGCTGGAATCTGGACGCACAAGAACGGGTACTTCTGATTACGAGACTCCATTCCTCAGTCCTTTCCTGGAGCTCGGGTATAGACCTTCGGATTTGATGGTGGTAGGTCTAATAACGTATTGCACGCCGCTGTCACTGGACGCAACGAGAAGTTCATCACAACGATTCTAGACCATTGTCCTGATGTCAACATCCGAGAAGGGGAGCGAAGCAATGCGCTTCGAGGAGCAGCTGAAGGCGGATATCTCGATGCTGTGAAGTGGCTGTCGGAACAAGGAGCTGAAGACAGACGTAATCAGCAGCCACTTTCCCAGCGCAGCAATGACAGCGAGAACGTTGGAATAAGATATATAAAGGAGCTAATCAAAGCTGGCTAAAGTGGGCCATCAAATACATTTAGAGAGCTAATACATCAATACACCAACTCCGGTTGCGACGTTCACGACAGACTCAGCGAGACGAGAGAAAGCATGTGACATCATGGGGCGAGACAATCCGACGCATCGCTGCTTCTCAGATGGGTAAACGGACAACTTTCGCACAAGTCAACCTCATGGACACTTGCTCATTGTTACGTCGAGTCAAGCATCGACTTGGGAAGGCCTGCGACGTGGTCACGAGCCCAACTTGACCTTGATGTCCTCCATATGTAATCGTCGTGTCATCCGTATGCGAGGGGCACACTACACCAACACGACCATTTACTGATCACGCCGATGTCGTGTCATCGCAAAGGTGAAGGAGACCAGCGGTTCCGCATTCAAAGCAAAAGGAGAAACGATTCTGAGACGCTCCAGGATGCCGGAAGACCCGAGAGATCATAGATCATAGATGATAGATGATAGATTCTAGGGCCCCGAGCCTTTGATGTTCAGGTTCGTGCTCACTATTGCACTACCGACTTGGCTCTGACAGATGGTGTCCATCGAGCCAACAGCACTTCATGCCCTTGCAATGCCATTGCATATCTTCTGTCTCGCGCATCGTATCGAACTCTACAGTACTGAACACTGGGGACGTGCAGATTAAGGCGGCGCATCCAAAGTCGATCATGAATGACTCTATCCATTCTCTCTCCGAATGCTGCCTCTTCTCTCCTAACCCAGCACGGCCTCTTCTTAAACCTTATCGGGTCGTACTTGGGCCGAAGCATGGGCTGTGTTGGCCTAATTATAGGTCATGGGTGGCCCAGAGGGCCAAAAGGGGAGTCTTTGGCGATGACTTACTTGTCTATTATTATGAATTGTGGTGTGCCTGCTGGTGCTGCAAGTCGCCGCAGGTCCAGCCCAAACCCTTTCCGCTTAAGGCGGTGAGTGTGGTGAGACCGGCGCAGCCAGCGACCCTCACCCTCGGAGCTCCTGACTGTAGGAGGAAGAACAAACAAGCGCTGAGGTCCAACAACTCTCGCTTGCTTTGAAAACTTCTCTCGAGAAATCGATCGCCCAGTCACTGTCAATACTGCTTTCAAATTCACCCAGCGAAAGGTACGACTATCGCACCCAAGCGCTCGAAAGTCCACACTCAAAAGGTCTCACTTCGACTTCCGAAACACTAGGCTACCCCTGACTGGAACCAACGATTCTGCCCTCAAGGATCCTGAGCGTGGGATAGGATAGGGGGCTTTGTCGTGATGTATGGAGTATGTTGCTCTTGTTTCACCTCCAATTGAAGCAGTTTCAAATTCCAAAGCGAGCTTGTCTTTGGAAGCTGGGACTCTCTTCTGCTTCTACCTTCCCATATCACTCAATTTCAATCAAACGATACACTTCACAAGAAGGTTGCACTAACAATATGTCACAGTACCGGTTAGTTCGCTCCCTCGATTGCATGCGTGACACACGTTCCGCCATGGTAGACGCGGATTTCTTGCAGTACTGACATGAGACGCACAGAGAGGAGAATCCATACGGCGACGGCGGAGGTGGCGGCTATGGAGGTGGGAATGGGGACTACAATGCTTCTCCGAGCAATTATGGTAGTCCTCAACCACCCAGGCACGGTCTCCCAACCGGAGGACCGAGAGGAAGAGCACAGCCCGGGCAGTCTCCAAATCCAAGGACGATGAACAACCAACAACAATCCTATGGATATGAACAGTCCGCCCCACCCCATAACCAATACGGCCGGTCACCCAATCCACGATCACCACCACCTCAAGGGCAGTATGGTCAGGCAACACCACAACAATACGGCCAATCTCCTTACCCACGATCTCCTCCTCCGCAGGGGCGATATGGTCAGTCAACACCACAACATTATAACCAGACGTCCGATCTACGAGCCTCACCGTCCTCTCAGACACAGTCTAGTCATTCAACACCAGTACAATATGGTGGACCAAACCCCCCAGCACAGGCATATCAGACACAGTCTAGTCAATCAACACCAGTACAATATGGTGGACCAAACCCCCCAGCACAGGCATATCATCCGCCAAATTCATACAGTCCTTTACAAGATGCTGCTTTTCAAGGGCGTCACCCACCTAGAAATCAACCATATGGTACATTGGGAGGTGATTCAGAAGAGAGTATGTAGATGATAACCTAATAATAAAGCTCGAACTGACAACCTATAGCTCTCATTGAGATGAAACCTCTGTCCCCGAAAAATGCTTCGGATCCCAATGCCATTTTCGAAGAGATCAACAAGATCGGACGGGACCTTGACAATGCTGAGCGAATGATAAATGGCATGGACAGGCTTCGAGCCGAAGTGACCGCGGAAGTTGACGCCAACAAAGCAGCAAGAAGCATCGGGGAGTCGAGCGAGAAGATCAAAGCAGCATTGACGTCTATTATCCAGTCCATGAAAGCATTGAAAACAACACCCGGAGCAGCTGGAGCGCCCAAACGCCAGATCGACACGAAGCAGAACAAACTCTCGGACCTACAGGCCAAATATCGCCAAAAGGAAATGGAGCTTAATCACGCCGTGCGGGACCAGATGCGTGCCCAGTTGCGCATTACCAACCCAGCACTCGACGAGTACGAGATTGCCGAAGCAGTGCCCGACTCCCAGCCGCAGCAGATCTTCCAACAGGCTATCATGCAGAGCGGACGACGCGGAGAGGCTACCAAGACCCTTGGCGCTGTACAGCAACGACACGAACAGATCAAGAAACTCGAGCAAGATATCATCGAGTTGGCAAGTCAATTCACAGAACTGGAAGCGTTGGTCTGCGAGCAAGAGCCGTTGGTCGAGAAAATTGATCAACAGGCTGAGCAGGCCGAGCAGGATATAGTCCAAGCGAATGTGCACTTGGGCAAAGCCGAGGTGAAGGCGAGGAGTGCGAGGAAGAAGAAGTGGTGGTGTTTGGGTATTGGTGGTAAGTTCATACCACTGTCCACTTTCGAGACTTCGGTTTGCTGATAACCTCATTTTCACAGTCCTCATAGTAGTAATCATCGTCGTCGTCGTCCTGGTCTACAAATTTGTCATCCAAGGCCAAACTGCCGGGAAACGGAAGAGATCACTCGTTTCGGGACCCACATCCGCCACCTCAGCACTCGAAGTGCGTGCTCCGTATGTGATCCCTGGTCTTCCGACGGAGAGTCTCCCGGGGGAGCTGGTGGGGAGGGCGGTGGCGTTGGCTTTTGCTGCTTAGCGCCAAGTCTTTGTCCTTCGATATGTCGCACACCGTTGGCTGTGCAGAGCGATGTCTGGAGGATGGGATGTTTTGGAGATGGGGGCGGAGTCCTTACGCGTGTTACACATTACAAATTTCGAACTTCGATATCCATTTCGTTTTCATCATTTCGAATGCATTTCAAGAGCGATCGAAGCGAGCACATCAACGTATATTTCCACTTGTTCTATTTCCATCCACATACTTTCTCACCATCATTGTTCTGGTCATTGTTCTGATATTACGAATGCATAGCGAGGTCGTTGTAGCGTCTCTTACAGGCTTGAATCGTTCATTCGTTCGAATCGTCATGGGGGCCATACCGCTTGGAGACTCGATCATCTAAGAAATACCTCGGACACAACACAATTTGCCAAATCTGAAAAGACGGAATGGGAAGACTTGAGGAAGATAGCGGGACTCGATAGTTCGTTTGGATAGGATTTGTAAGGGTATGGCTGGGCGGTATTGATACTTTGATCTGGATGGGTTTTCGTGACTGAATAAATGGCGTGACTTGTTTGAGAGGATTTGAGGCTTTAGACATTGGATAAACATGGATAAGATAGGACGAGGAAAGAAAGAGGTGTAGTCAGACAGAAGGTAGACTCCGAAAACTCGGTGCTGGCACATTCTTAAACATCCTATATACCGCAGAGTCAAAAGTCTTTTAGTGGGATGATTTTTTGCGCTTCTTCTTTCTTCTTCCTCCTAACCACACTCCCTTTCCTAAACCTCACACATTAAACAAACAATACCCCTACCACAATACGCCATTTATTCCCATTCATTCCTTTTTTATCCATTTATCCATTCAACTAACTATGCATAACCACCACAATCCACTTCACTTATCTCGAAAATTAACTCATGAAATGGCTGTTTCATTGCTTTATGCTTAAGGTTGATACTCGGATGGGGATAGAAGAGGATGGGGTAACACAGCACAGTATAGCACAAGGTAGAAAAAACGAAGATATCTCGGTCAGGGATCAAGTTCGGAAGAGGAGGGAGGCCTGGTTGGCTAATTGGTAGGTTGAGACGATGTAGATCTTTGTATATCTATCTTTATCCGTCTCTGTCTCAGTCATCCATAGCAGTTTTCTCGGATCTAGGCAG
>Ga0181467_100209_pt1 | contig 29322 bp, 23 predicted proteins | sample InSIn5gowninarea_2_FD_119079 | JGI IMG/M metagenome (GOLD analysis project Ga0181467, IMG submission 119079) | Clean room microbial communities from NASA Spacecraft Assembly Facility at Jet Propulsion Laboratory, Pasadena, California, USA -... ... | reverse complement strand
TGTCCCTTGCTTCCCCCATCTGTTATATGGCTTTCCTCTCGATGGGCAGCTTGCTAGCACCCCGCAATGTCGACGAGTGCTTCTACAGGCAACGCCGTTTTAGTACCGTCTTTTGTGATCGATAAGAAAAGTCGACAACAGGTCTTTGACAGGTGCATCACATTTCTACAGGCCATCCATAAGCAGAACAGCCCAGGAACAGCGTCAGCACAACGCGAATGAGGTTGGACTTTAGGATGAGAATTAGCTCATGCTGATTCACCTCATCACACCGTCTCTTGATGATCAATGGTCGAACTCAAAAACAGGGGTTATAATAAATGTATCATGTTATCGTTCGCAAGCAGAACGAAAGGAAACATTGTCAATGTAATGAAACTGCCATTGAAGTTCAATCTGAGCTCACCGGCTCACTCCAGGATAGCTATGTGACGCTCGTAAAAACAAAAGAAACAAAAACTCCACTCCCCTAATCGCTGCCAAGCAGCCAAGCAAGAACCTAAAGATCTCGAATGAAGGCCTTGAACTCTTCCTTCATATCGGAGTCCTCATAGTCCAGGTGCTCCCTCACCTCCAACAACACCGATCTCATGCGCATGGTCTCGAGGAACATCGCAGCACGTACCTCCTCCACAGAGATCATCCCCTCACCACCCTCCTCCACAGACACCGCACCTTCACCACCCTCCTCCGTCATCGCGACATCGTCGCTGATGCCCTCCCCTTCCACCACCTGCGGCTGTGCCGCCTTCTCCCTTGGAGCTGACCGTGCTTTCTGGCCCTTTTTGACCTTCAGCGAGTTCCATTCCCCCGTTCCGGGATGCTTCTGCTCCACGTGGTACTGCAGAGATTTGTATTTGTTTGATTGGCTTTTGCCAATTCTGACTCGGTCGAATGTCAAATCTGGACAGAGGTTACAGCCGTAGATCGGGTAGAATCTTGCCGAGGTTCCACCGGTGGTTTCTGTGGTAGTGGTAGTGGTGGTGGTTGTAGTAGTAGCAGCAGCAGGAAGTTGGTTTTGAATGGTGGAGGAAGACATTGTAGTTATAAATGAAGTGTAGAATTTGATTGGAGAGTGAGAACTGCTTCGAATGGAGTGGAATTTGCTGTGATTCTTGTGTAGAGTCTTGACAAGAAGCTTGAGCAGTTATTTGAGAAGATTGGTTCGGGCTGCGAGATCGTGGAAATGTGTGCTGCAGTGAAGGATTGTCGAACTTATACCACCCCCCGTGAATGCCAAGCCGAATGGGGGCGTCACATCGCGTTAATGGTTCTCGCGCAATGTAAATACGCTCACCGGAGTAGTGACAAGAGTTCATCATTGAGGTAGGGGCCGTTAACGTTCCAGGATAGTAGCTTCTTCTCGCAAGACATTCTGCCCGGCCAGACTCACCATATGAACACAGTGGCGGCACTTTCTCTGTCCTAGCACAGCACCACACCGATTTGCCCCGACCTTGTACAGTGTGTGTCGAATTGCTGTCCTCCACTGCACCACCGAGACCATGGATTCACCTACCTAACTTCATGCCAGCCTTGCGTTGACTTCAAGGCAAGGTACGACAGACTTGACGCCATAGAGGAAAGAGGAGCATGCCATAGAGGGAAAAGGAGCATAGCCGTTGCCTGTAGAAGCACTCGTCGACATTGCGGGGTGCTAGCAAGCTGCCCATCGAGAGGAAAGCCATATAACAGATGGGGGAAGCAAGGGACAAGGACAACTCAAGATCATTGACCGCATTTCGTCCCTTGCTTGTGCTGACACGGTGGCGAGATGTTATGGTGCAAGCTCATCTTTCTATGCGCACGTCGACCGACCAAGTACAGACATACACTGAGGCGAATGCGATCAAGGAAGCAGCGAGAGGAAAAGAAAAAGGCAGGTTACATGGTCGAAATATAACTACCCTGTGGTTTACTTTGACATTCGGTGCATCTACTAGCGAAGCCGAAGTATTGCCGCAATATTGCTTCTTCCCGAAGTGTACATACTTCATCCTATCCAAGACGGATAACATATGAACCGTACATCTTTTGCCGACATCAGCAAAGGAAACCACGTCGCAGAATTCGGCCAAGCCATAGCAATGTGAACGACACGAAAAGACAAAGGAAAGTCTGGAGAGTACAGAAGGGATAGTGTCAAGCATCAGACAAGGCTCAATGTAGGATAGCTGATGGGAGGAGTGAGCCTAACAGTTATGCCTTCACGATATAGACAAGCTGCGTTTTTTGACGGGCGACATCAAAATGAAGGAAAATCATGTCTCAAGCACTGATAATGCACTACTTCACCTCTGTCTCCCTGAATTAATTACTATGGTGTACAACTCTGAGACTATGGTGAACTCAAACTCAGACACAGGAGACAGCTGTCCTGCGCCTGTTCATTGTTTGTGGTTGTTGCTTCGAAATACTGCGCATCGACATTCAAGAAGGCCAAGAATTAACCTGATGTGACTGACACGAAATCAAGGGCTTGCAGCAAACCCAACCGTCCGAGTCCAGAACATGCGCCTGTTAATGTCAATGACGGTCTATCACGGGATGACCTTGAATTGGACCAAGCGAACACATCCTCTGGTACTACTCCTTGGCCTTGCGGGTTGTCACTACCGAATGCCTCATCTCCACAAGTTGGCTTGGAATTGATCGGTGATGTCTGCTAACAACCTACACTCCTTGCTTTCAAGATTGTCTGAACCGTTGCCTCAAACCTCTGTTCGTGGCATAGGATGGTACGCTATCCTGGGCAACGGCGGGAGCAAAATCTAGAGTCCGGGCCAGCTTCTCTGAGAGAAATCACATGTACTGTAATTCATAGCCGCAATAGTAGCGTCAAGCACAAGCATTGGATTGTACTTGACCCTGCTTTACATCGGTTGATCGACGGCACCGGTATGTAATAAAATTTTCATATCTACCATAGGGCATATCATGTATACAACCATTTATCTATCCATTAAATTGCGTCCAGACAATACTGTACACGAACTCCAACCAAATTCTTTCATTGACTCATTACGAGTCATCAGTACTTAGCCTCTTCTTCAAGCTCCCCACCCTCTTCCTCAACCTATTACTCAAACTGCCTCTCCGGCCCAGCTCGGCTCCATCATCCACAAACGGTGACACTCCACTGCTACTTCTCCTGTGGTTGGATCTCAACTCGATCCCTTCCGTGGTCGGATCGCGTTCATTGTCCGGCCTGTCCTTGATCGAATGCTCCTTGATTGCTTTCTCAATACTGTAGCTCGGTTCGCCTTTTCCCTTGATGTCATCTGGATGGTATTGAATGCCAGACCACCTCTTGTACGCGCCTCCACCGGGATTAAGATCAACCATCATGTTCTCCCCCTCCTGGTACCGGTATGTATGGCCGTTTTGGTCTGTTGACCCAGGCGGATATGAGGCCACGCCATCGAGAGGACGATGTCCGCGGACACTGTCCATGATTTTCTCGTGCGGCGTTGCCTTGAGAGCTTCTTTGTTGGATTCGGAAACAGCTGCGACAGGAGAGATGTGGTGCGAATTGTTACGTGCGAAGAGCGTGGCGTCATAGGGACCTTCGTGATGGTAACCTAGGCCAAGGCCCGATTGATCGAGAGTGTCAATTGTGTCGGGCCGAATGGCATGTTTCTTGGTGATATGTCGCGCGCGATCGGCTACAGCTTTCTCTTTCGCGAGTTGTTCGAGAGGATAGGGTGTGTTATCTCCGGGGTAGCGTTCTCTTAGTGAGCTAGACCGGCGAGGTCGGGTGGTGGTGTGGCTGGCAAATGCTGATTGCCTGTGGCTGGGTGATGCCCGAGGCGATGGGAGGTATGGAGGTGGAGATGGATACGCTCTCTCTGCGGATAGCTCTTTGGTTGTGGTACTGGTTGTCTCTTTTGCTGCTCCATGCTGCGGGATCTGACTGAAGGGATTGTGGCTGCCGAAGTTTGGGCTCTGCTCCGAGTAAGGAGGAGTTGTAGGTGTCGCTCTGTATTGTCCCGGCTTGACCAATGGTTTCGTAGGCTGGCGCATCTGAGAATTCAAACCAGTCTCGTCGGACGGGTCGGGCTCGTAGAGAGCACCATTGATGGATGCATTGGCCTCCTCCTGCGATGCGCGTTAGTAATGAAGAGTGAATTGCACCAACAAAACGCACAAAATATTTATTGCCCGACATCTTGAGTCACGGAAGACCCAGTCAAGATCTTTGCGACAGCAGAAGTATTGCAGCTCTTCAGGATTGAAAGCTTCGAGAACAACTGAGGGAAGAATCACTTCACTTGAGCATTGGCGACTGGTATCATATCTCTTTGCAAAATGAGTCCAACCCGCGCGTCCGCCAGACTCCGAGAGCTTCAAGCGAAGCATTGACATCATCGGGGACAAGCATTTCCAAGTGCCAGGGAGCGCCGGCAACCTTGGAGCTTTATCGATCTCCACTGTCCACGCCTCTGCCGACGCAACGGAGTCCACCATTCGTAAGTGGTCAATTCTCCCATTCGTACAGGACTGAAACATCGATCCGACCAGGTCGAGGGTCACCCAAATACACGGGCTTGTGGATGTATGCTTGCTCATTAAATACCATCACTGAGGAGAAGACAGCAATATTTGTTGGTCAACATACTGTACCTCAGTAGGTGCGACAATCCTTGGCAGGGCACAATCTACCACCCAGATCTGCAGGTGTGTTTACTGTGCCTTAGGTAAGGTACCTTAACTTTAACTCGGTTCCCAGGCATGTGCCGTCTTGCCGGGTGTGATTTTGGGCGCTCGTTGCCTTGTGGTTGACCCAACCTTTTTTGAAGCATGAGCTTGGTAGATTATTCCAGCTCCGACGATGATCGCGAACGCACTATTGAGAATGCGGCGTCTCCTACAAGTCCAACACTGCCGAAAAGAAAAAGGGAGCAACATGATGCTTCTGCTCGACGCGTCAAGCCCAAGCTCTTACCTGCACTGCCTTCAAACTTCCATACCCTCTACTCCACAGATGTACGAACAAGCACCAGCGATGACCCCACCCTGCATGGCGGCCGTCAACGACAGGTACCTCATGCGGTAGGCAATTGGCCAAGCTTCGTTTACCTCGAGTGGCTGCCATCAGAGCAGGACTTGATAATCCTTGAAAGGGTTGTTAGGGAGGTGGAGGGACAACTGCACGAAGCCACGGCCACGACTGTTGACAAACCTCAGTTGCATAGCCTCATACGCTCCAACCTCGGTGTACGTCTGCCGTTACATGTCAGCTTGTCGTCGCCCTTAACGTTGACTACCGACAACAAAGACATTTTCGAGAAAACGTTTACGAAAGCACTACGTGACACAAGGATATCGGCCTTCCAGGTCCTGCCTTTTGGCTTGTGCTGGGTGAGCAATTTTGACCAGAGCCGCTACTTCCTCATCTTGGTACTTTCACAGCCTCAGAATGGCGAGCTCAATACGTTGCTCAAGACATGCAATGAGGTCTGCCGTTCGTTTGGTCTACCAGAACTCTATGGCAAAGGTCGATCCGTTGGTGTTTCAACGGGCAGCCCTCTCGACAATGCCAGCACAACACCATTGAATCAAAACAATACTACGCACGGGAAATTTCATGTGAGCATTGCATGGACGCTTTCACGCCCTGATCACGCATGCGAAGAGCTCGTGCAAAACGTACAAGGTGGTGACATTTCAATACCATTCAACAATATTCACATCAAAATTGGCAACGCGGTTTCAGTTGTACCGTTCGAAGCTGCCAATGATTACCCTTGAAGACTGACAGAGAGATTCAACACGCGCATTAACATGTTAGCATAAGATAACTGGGAACACGTCACTCAAGATTTGTTTGATTTGATCATTGGTTGTCTACGTTCTTCCAACTCGATATCTCTACACTTCTGCTTGTCAATGCTCTTGATGGAAGCTATCTTGAAACACGAGTTGGACAGCTGTCTCCCTCAATCAGCTCAATCATCCTGCAGGTACTTCATGATAGCTTTAACGCCTTTAGTACCCAGACCGTGCGCAGGGTACGCAATATAAATTGGATCCGCATTGGCACCCATCTTCTCCCTGAACTCTGATTTCTTGACGAGATTGAACTGCTTGACGATCGTATCATACGAACCCTGCAACATCTTTACTCGTGTTCCACTCAAGTGGTAGCCAGGCGTCAGATGTGCCGCTGCACCAGCGCCGAATGTCACGTTCTGGATGCCGGCCGCCGCAGCAGCGTTGAGCGCATGAGTAGTAATATACTCAATGGTTCCGGAAGGCGCGCCAGGGAAGTCAAGTGTGTATTTTGCTTGCCATCCGTGTCGAGGTGCAAGTTCCGTGAGCACCGCAATACCGCAGACTGTACCTTCTTTATCCTCGGCGACGAAGTAGCGTCTATGACTCTCGTCACGGAAGAGGTCGATGTTGGATATATGGATTTGTGTGCCTTTTCGATTCGCCAGCCAGTCCTTAACACGGGCATTCGTGCGCATCTTGATGTCTTCGGGTACCGGACTCTTGTAGTCCAAATCTGTTATCTTCACACCTTCGTTCTGTGCGCGTCGGATCTTGCGAGCGACTTCTGCGTCTTGCTCTGCTGTTTTCTTGCTTGTATCAACCCGTTCCTCGGCAACACAGGACAAAGTTTTCCACCCCATTCGGTCACCGAGCACCTCCTCCATTTCTTTTCCTACCAACATCCAGATAGGCTTGAGTTTTGTCTCTTTTCTTAGCCAGTTGAGAAAGCGAGAGACGACATTGAAGTATTGGGATGGATGACAGAGCGGATCGCCAGGTAAGATTGCACGTGTGTTTTCTGGTACATAGGCAACTGCTGCGCCAGTGGAAGTATCGCGCCAGATTTGGTAGCGTTCGTCACCCCATGAAGTGGCAGTTGCGTCACCGTAGTTTGCTACCAAGTCAAAGAGATCAGGCATGACGCGCTGTTCGACTGGGACTGGTTTGCCAGGTTCCTTATGCCAGGCAGGATGAAGGGTATCCGCGTCTGGATGCGGAAGTTTCTCGACAACAGGCTTTGGTGGGAAAGAGCGTGGATCTCGATGGAATAGGGAAGCCAGTCGAATGTTGCCAAGTTTGAGGAGGAGCATCACGATTCGCTCGAGGCCAACTCCAATACCTGCGTGAGGCGGAGCACCCCACTTGAAGCCTTCCATGTACTCGGCCATATCTTCTGGATCAATCCCAACCGAGCGCATATTCTCTTCAAGAAGGACCGGATCGTGGATACGTTGGGAGCCAGAGATGATCTCTTGGCCGCGAACGAAGATGTCAAAGGAATTCGTATAACGTGGGTCCTCAGGACAGGGCATCGAGTAAAAGGGGCGGGCAGACCGAGGGAATTTGTCGAGAATGTAGTAGTCTGTACCGAACCTTTCTTTGATGAGTTCACCTAACCTGATCTCATCTCGGGTACCAAGATCTTCAAGTGGAGAAAGCTGCTCGCCGTCTTCATTGAGCCAACCAGAGTCGTTCATCATCTGTATCGCGTCCTTGAAGGGAATACGAGGCGTTCTCTCAAGCCAAACAAGGTCGTCGGAGGGGAATTGTTCTTTAATAATCTCGACTTCGCGGCGATACCGGGTATAGATGCCAGTAAATATAGTCTTTAATACATCGTCGATGACATCGAGGGCCTCCCAATAGTGTTCTTCGATAGCCATTTCGAAGTCTAGACCAGTGTATTCGGTTAGATGACGATGGGTGTTAGAGTTTTCAGCCCGAAATACTGCACCAATTTCATAAACTCTTTCAAAGTCAGAAGCGATGGCCATCTGTTTGGCAAGTTGTGGTGACTGGGCGAGGAAGGCTTCTCGACCGAAATAGTTGAGTTTGAAGACCGAAGCGCCTGACTCTGTCGCAGCTCCCTTTGGAGGTCAGCCTAGCTAAGCAATTCGTGTTATAATCACATACCTGAATCTTGGGTGTGTGGATTTCGACGAACCCTCGCTCATCGAGGGCAAATCGGAACAGGTTACCTACACCGGCTTGGATTCGGAAGATGGATTGTGAAGTGGCGGTCCGAAGATCAATAATTCGGTTGGACAAACGTGTGCGGTCTGAGATCTGACTCTGTCGTACACCTTCATGCTTGTGCGAATCATCGAGAACATTAAGCTCAGCCTCCTGAACGGAGAAGGGGACTGGAAGTGTTTAGCTCGGGTCAACAGAATGGTACATCTTCACGCACCTGGTTCTGCTCGCCTTGCAATGGTGTGAAGATGGGTAATTTTGATTTCCAAGTTGTGGATCGAAGCAGACTTGATTGTTACGGTAGGCCTTTGTACTATGCCTCGCACACGCATAATACTACCCGTGCGTACGTGCTCTGACCAGTGAATCATGAGGGGTCCAACTATGCCCGGCTCCTCAACCAAGACACCTTGAATGGTGGAGATGCGCTGACGGAACATGATGAAGACTAGCTTCTGGCCCATGTTGCGGTGATGGTGAACTCGAGCACGGAACAACACTTCGTGACCAACCATGTTGGGATTTAAGAGATCAATGTCGACGCGATTCTCGGTTGCCCGTGTAAGTGATTGAGACATTGGCAGCTCGCCATACCGTGCTCTCATGTCATCCGTCTCGTGCTCCCTCGCTAGTTCTAGGCGCTGCTGCAGTTTTTCGAATGATTCGTCTCTTCCACTCTCTATGCTCATCCTAGCTTTCTTCTCCTTCTTCGCTGCTTTCTTGGCTGCACGCGCGGCAGCATTCTTGCTGAGCCCATCCTCGGCAAATTCACTGTCAGTGTCCGAGTCGTCTGTGCCGGAGGAGTAGTCTCTGCGGTCGAAGTGATGGAAGATTGAAGCTAAAGATCGTCGGTTGCCGGACGTTGGTGTGGATGTGCCATTGCTGCTCGCGGGTGATATCGTTGTTCCGTCGTGACTATCGGCTTTCTTGCGATCGTTGTGCTTGAGGGCAACAGAGAACTTGCGAAGGACAGACATAGTTGTATATCTCAGCGAGCGTTGGCGGTAGTTTGAGACTGTCTCGAGAGATGTAGCTAACAAAGTTTCCTCCACTTTATAATCCTGTAAGCACGGAGCTTGTCAAGTCCAAATTCAGCGGCGTATCGGGCTTATCTGACTCATTCGGATCGTGAACCCATGCAGAATTAAGTGTCGATCTGAGGAGAATGTATCAAGACATCGATGTCTTCGGAGCAAATAGCGCAATGAGGAAAGAAGGTGAGGGTAGGTGGGATGTTTACACTTCTTAGTCATTTTGGAGTAACCTTTAGCCTGCAGTAAATAAATGCCGCCAGAAACAGAGTTCAACAACCCCACTATCGCGGATGCAATGATCTGTCAGCATTTGCAGGTACATTAAGCTCTCTTGTTTTCTGCTACATAACTACTCATGAGCCTCGCTAATACATTGCCAGTTAATCTATAGAGTCAGACACGCTAGTGGTGTGCCAAACCAGTGTCTCAACATCTCGCCTCCCACTTTGATTCAAATAATGCTGGAAAACATGCAAACGGCCCACGCACGAAATCGAAAAGCAGATAGGCATTGCACTGCTTTGCTTACTACCTAGGTACACTTTAGCTTACCGGCTTCAGATGTCACACACATGCCACTTGGTACTTCGTGCTTTGTGTGGGTAGCTTTGGCTGTAGCCCCCTTCCTGTCGTCTGAATCAACTAATTGCAGCCGTGCAATGCGGGATCTGAGAGTAAATTTTCACACATGAACAAACGGGATATTGGCTCTGGATAGACGAGTACTTATGTACATGTAAGCTCCGAATGCTCTGAAGAAAGTTTGGAAATCCATCTACTGTAGCGGCAAGCTTGGACCTGCAAGGGTACCGTACATGTCAAAGCATCTTTGGCCGATATGACGCCTCCATGCAAGTCCCCCGGGGGCTTCCTCGTTCTTATAACCTCCATGTGTATGAAGCGACTCTTTCATGAACTACTATACTATACAATATGTTACGTCGTGACAGCGAAGAAGCTTTTACTGTATGTTTAGGTCTTTCCAAATTAACAGCTTTCACGTGCCTTCGCAATCGACAATGCCATATCTTGGATAAGGAGATTGCCTGATGCATTGTCAACGAGCCAATAGCAAGTGGATTTGTGTATTGACAACAGGTTGACTTCGTGGAGGGAATTCTTTCGTTTCGAGGCTCATCGGTACAAGTAGGTACCTCTGACAATCGGTAGTGGAACGGACTCGGGACGCTGATTCCATTGACCGCAGTACTGTACTCCCGTCGCACCCGAACGGCAAGTTTCTTGGAGCCAACAGCCTGCAACTTCGGGAAGATGAAGCGAGCTGCAGGTGCAATGCAGTACCTAGGTACCTAGGTAGTACTAGTAGTGTATCTGCTGATTCCGCGGCGAATCGTGACACGTCATATTCCACCCAATGATCATTCTATACCGATCACACTAACATACAGTATCTCATCATTCACACACCACCAGGTTGCAGGCTCGTCTTCAGCTCCTATTAATTACTCGTGCTGCTTGTTTCTTGAAATTTCGAGCAACCAATGTTGCTATTTCAAAGCTGCGTCTTTTTACCTAACGACCGTGTTCAGCGACCTCCATAGCGACCTTGCGACCAGCGACCCTCCAATTCCATATCACCTGAAGTGTTACAAGCTGCGACAATAACTCTCAGACTGGTAGCCTAGCATGGCGCAGGCAGAGTCTCGAGACTTCGCTGCAGAAGTCGCTGGTGGCCCAGCGTCCAATCCAGAAATAGTCGAACCTCAAACTAGCCGACCAGAGATGAAAATTACTTTTCAAGATGCTTTCCGAAACAAAGATACCAGAGAAGAAGGCCCCGAGGACTTTATCATGGATACAATGGCCATGCGACCAAGGTCTATGTCACATCATCTCAGTAGTACAAAAGTGCCATCGAGGAGATGGCTCAAACACAAAGCCCGATTTTGGCGGTTTCTGATGAGCTTCGGTATGGTATTTCATGACTGGACGTTTCACAAAGCTCCCAAACCTTCATTCGTCAAGTCAATTGCTACAGACACCGAGCCGATCGACCTGTACTTTTATGTCCCGAAGGATTACGAACGGCGCAAAAGGACTGATCCTGATCACAAATATCCATTGGTAGTAAATTTCCATGGAGGTGGTTTCTGCCTTGGACACGCTACGGATGATAGATACTGGGCAAGAGTTATCCTGAGAGAGACCCCTGCAATACTCATATCTGTAGGCTACCGACGGGCACCGGAACATCCATTTCCACAGCCAGTCGACGACTGTGTTGAAGCACTGCTCTGGATCCAGGCACATGCGGTAGAATTACATTTGGATCCGAGTCAAATAGCACTGTCAGGCTTCTCTGCAGGAGGTAACCTCGCTTTCACGGTGCCTTTCCGGCTGACGTATCAGTACGATAAACAACCTTCGGAAGAGCATCTGCCACTTCCAATACGTAAAGAAACAAGCAACTTTGTCCCTGAACCAGGATCACCTAGCGAACAACCTCCTCCCGATCGAGCAGACACAGAGGCAGGAGCTTTTATCCCGCTGCATCAGCAAGCGACGTCTTCCGCAACGAACTCGCCATACGCATCAACTTTGAATCTGCTAAACACTAACACAAACGGAACTGTACCGTCCGTCCAAAACAATTCTCGTACGAACCTCCTTAACTTACCAGGACCTCGTTCACGAATGATACGAAACATCACCGAACGATCGCGTGTCCCAGCACTGCACGCTCTAAAGCATCAATCCGACTCTGATGCCGCATCACAAGCCTCAACCGACACGTCGGATCCTGCCACACACATCCGAATTGTTTCCATCCTTGCATGGTATCCACTGCTAGACTGGACCTCATCACGTTCCGAGAAGAAACGAGGATCACGAAATCCTAAAAAGACACTCCCGGCTGTCTTTACCGATTTGTTCGACTTCTCATACCTCCCGGCTCCGGATCTCGAAGGTCACCATTGCTCACCATACGCTTCACCCGCTCTTGCGCCTGATCACATGATAGTCGACGGTCTTCCACTTCGAATTCAAATGTGGCTATGCGAGTGGGATATGCTGCTTGCAGAGGGAGAAAAGTTTAGTGAACGGTTGAACAAATTAGGCAAGGATGTGAAGACAGAATTGATTCCGGGTGTTTCGCATGGCTGGGACAAAAGTCCAAATCCTTTTCGTGATCAAAAGAGGACTGATACTTTATACAAACGAGCGGCAGGATATTTGAACAGCGTTTTCAGAGAAGCAGAGTCCAGAGCCACTGTTGGCGAGGGCATTGGGTTGGGCGGACTACGGTAGTCCTTGAAATCGGTGTTCTTGAGAGCGGATGGTGTACGAGAACATATACAGACGCTCGAAGTGAGGTTGCGTGATCGTTCCCGATCTAATAGATGCCAGGCGGTGTTAAGACCTTGTGTGTGCCATAGCATTCAGTCTATGAAGCACCCTACGGCAATAGCAAAACCTCCAAACGACCTTGAAACGGTCACATATTCATTAGCACTGCTCAGCCTTTGTACAATTGGTGGGAATTAAAGATGGTTGTTCTCCTCCAAACATACAAAAACGGAATTTGAATAAAATTGAGGATCGGCACGGTCTTTCGACCACGGAAGACGAACACCAGAAAATACCGCTCAATTCTGACTTTGTGCACCGTGTTTTTCCTCTAGACTTTGCCTTTATGTTACGCCCAGTCATCGGTCTTTATCAGAACTGGAACATTAATTATCTAGTATGGAGTATTGCTATCTTCTCTTGACCGCGGAAATCTCCTGCGCCTGCTTGGAATTCCGCTCCAGCCAAAGTTTGCTCGATTTGTACTTTATGATGATGGTTGATCGGTAGTAATATGTACTGCATTGCTTAAAACCTACAGGACAACGCAGAGCATCCTAGTCTCGACTGCTTCAGCACACAAGCATTCGATTGAACTTTGAGGTGATGCTCTGGCCAAAGTTCACGGTCCTCACCAATCTCCTCGCGACGCGTTCTTCTGCTATCCCAACTACAAATCATACCATTCTTGTGTTTCAGATATCGCGGACGTGCCGCAGTTACGATGGAAATCCCGATAAGACAAATTTCGCTGACCTCGCTTAATATCTCGTTCAGAAGGGTAGGAAATGTAATAGTCGAAGCAGCTTGACGAGTGAAGCTCAGGCTGTCCCGTTCTCGTGATGCCAGCATGCAGGTTACACCTACTTGGCATACAAGCTCGTCAACAGCGATGGGAAGGCCGGACTGAACGCACCTTGCAATCAGTACTGATTGGTGCAGGAGCAGTCGAGGATGGTTTCTATCGTAAACGGTGATCTGACGGGGAACGACGACATCAGTGGACAAATAAATCGCAGAGGAACGAACCATAACCTATCTTTTAGCGTCGAGGGCAGGAGAGAATTGACGGAGTTTTCTGCGAGACGTAGGCTGTCGATTCCCTCAAGGATTGGCACATCTCGTTAGTATCGGTTACCCAGTGGACATATCGAAAGCCGGTTGCGTTAGCGAGCTTTCGACCTCTAGCAGCGAAGGTTCTTCCACAGCTTTGTTTCCACATATGTGCCCATCGATCGCCATTGAGGACACCCTTGGTCGTGTGCCTCGCCACCATAATTGTGGTTGGACTTGACAGCAAGCTATGAGGGGCAGCAGTATACGCATATCCAAATCATGCTAGGAAGTCCAGAGCTTCGGCAATGTAATGTGGTCGATTCAGCGCTGGAATCGGTTCATTCTAAATGGCAGAAAGCGTGTATTGTGTTTACTGCCGTTACAGCATTCCGTGAGGGACAATAACATGCCTCGGGTATCGGAGACGCAGACGGAGATAATGAACGCTTCCTCCTTATATGGGAGCACTTACTGAAGTCGAGAAAACGTGCATGCTCGATACGCTGTTATGCCGACCTCCTTCGTCATCCAAGTCCGCAGTTGAGAGCATTCGGGAAACTTAATACAAGCCCAAAGAATAGACCAGCCGGCAAGAATTGCAAGATGCGGGATGATCGGTTATGTTGTGCACATTGAATGCCCGCGTATCGCTGATGGGCCCATGCAGCTCTTATGTCAGTCCTTGGCATTGTTTCGATCCTCTACTCGATCTTGATGTCTCATGAAGTCAGAAGCTGTCGATCCTGCGAAGCCTACCAAGTTGGATCATGCACTTGACGATAAACCAGATATGACGAGATGACGCTCGTCGCCTCAAACTATCATCAAAATAGCCGTAGCTATTGAATTCGCATCGCTTTCGGTATATGCGATACTTGCCAAAAGACTGACTACCATTGGTGATCTGTGGAAGACGACAACGGCTCGGTTCAGAGGCAAGCAGCGGGTGATTGAAGGTTACAGCCACACCATAATTGGGAATCAATGTGAATAAGCCAACCTCGCGAAGGGTGTACAAGACTTTCACAACTCGACGTCGGACCACCATCTACGCAACCAGGATGCTTTCATGTGTGATTGTAGAAAACAACTCCGACGGCCTGGAAAGGGCCAACAGGAACACCAGTTCCCCAAGCGCGTGTCGTCGTCAATACGATGCCGAACAGAGGAACTGGCAAAACGATTCAGGCAATTCCCGAAGCGTTCCTCGACACTTTTTGCAAATCTCTCATTAACACTAAGCTTCGAGATGAGGTTGAACGACTTTATCACCATTCTGGGCTCAAGCTACAACCGCCGTATGAAAGGATACAGAGTCCAGATGATGCCACCTAGAACACCTTCCGATTTCAAATAGTCGAACGTTCAGATTCTTATCACCGCGGTTCCACCAATGCTCGACGACGTGATAACGTGCCAAACTCAACTTTTTCTGGCAGTATCGGCAGCTCCGAAAGTGGTTAATCCAGCCGCCATGTGAGCGGTGTCACCGAGAGTAAGCTTCTAGGGATGAGCGGAACCTCGAAATGACAGCCCAGTCTATCAGCACTGCCTCAAGTATGGAAAATCAATTTGGCGACAGGCACGTGTTTAAATTCATTCCGTGATTAGCTCACCACGTTTGCCAAGAGCGGGCGTAATACGATCTGTCTTGGCGATCTTGGCTGTCTTGGTATCCTCATCAAAGCAACGCGACTGGCCACGAGCGACAAAACCACCTAGCGAATCCCAAGGACGGCACACACTCTCTCATCTATAACGCTGGAAGAGAGGCTATGGGACCTTCGACCTGTCAGTTTCTACACCAAGAAATACAGGCTACTACACTTCTTGACAGAACACATGTTACGCTTACTGTCCCTCAACGATAAAACCACCATCGCCATCAACCGACCTTGGCTCAGAGGATGCTGGAGGACAGGAGGTGAAAGCATTGTTCGAGAATTCTTGGCAGCAAAACTTTCACGCCATAGAGAGAATCAACCTCACCAAGAAGAGCTTGTAGAGAGCAAGCTTAAATTCGTCTTAGCCAATCATTTCACCACGTGTACAATTCAATGTGCTTGATTTGTCCAGATCTTAGAGTTCCGACGTTGCACTCCAGGCCATCACTTGCAGCGGAGAATGGGGCAATGGCTTGGCTACCGCTTGGCAATCGCTTGGCGATGGCGTCTGGCGACAAGTTCTACGTATCCATATTCTTGGCATACCGAGCAAATGAATCACGGTCTCCAGCAACTGTCAGGAAGGAAGTCGCGAGCAAATTTGCTGTTGTAATGGCATGGTCCTGTACATAAAGGGCTTCGGGAGCCGTTTATCTGATTCTTCATTGTTGACATCTACACCCAAGATTCAATACTCGACCTCAGTCAACTAAGATGGCTGTTCTACACCAATACGACTATGTTTTCGCCATTGGCACCTTCTTTGCAATGCTCGATGCCTACAACAATGGTGCAAGTGAGTACATCCGTACTAATGCTTGAGGAGTGGTTACTGATTGACCTACCAGACGATGTAGCCAACGCTTGGGCGACCAGTGTCTCGTCCAGATCTATCTCGTATAGATGGGCAATGATACTTGGCTTCGTTTTCGAAATGCTTGGAGCCATACTTGTTGGTGCACGAACAGCCGATACGATCAAGAACGGTATTATTCCCACCAATGCATTCAGGGGCGATGCTGGTGTCCAGATGCTTGCCTTTACCTGCGCTCTCGCAGCAGCTTCTACTTGGGTCATGTGGTGCACTCGTCACTCAGCACACGTGTCGTCCACATACTCCCTCATTTCAGCCGTTGCAGGTGTTGGTGTCGCAACTGCTGGAGCTTCAAAAGTTCAGTGGGGCTGGAATGGTGGTAAGGGTCTAGGAGCTATCTTTGCAGGCCTTGGTATGGCGCCGGCGATTGCCGCCGGATTTGCCGCTACCATCTTCATGCTCATCAAAGCAGTGGTGCACATGCGAAGAAATCCAGTGCCATGGGCTGTCTGGACTGCACCATTCTTCTTCTTGGTTGCTGGAACAATCTGTACCTTATCAATCGTCTACAAAGGATCGCCGAGACTCGGTTTGAACAAGAAACCTAGCTGGTATGTGGCCTCTGTCACTGTCGGTACTGGTGCTGGCGTTGCCATTCTTGCAGCTATCTTCTTTGTGCCCTGGCTCCACGCTGTGGTCATCAAGAAAGACTATACCATCAAATGGTATCACATCTTCCAAGGCCCTCTCCTTTTTCGACGCAAAGCTCCTGCGGACGCTGAGGCTCATGCGGCGAAGGTTCGAAATTACGCTGTCGTTCAAGAAGATGATGATCGATCGTCCACCACATCGCCAAACAACCTCGAAAAGATTGGGGAGCCTTTTGATGATGACAAGAACCACGTCGCTGTTGAGACCAAGCAATTCACCTACAAAGAGCTTGTTGCTCAGAGTGAGGAGAAGTTACACGCAAAGCTAAGAGAAAAGCGAGGCCCTCTTGGTTGGGCTATGCGTACACTCCACGACAACCCGATGGGACCTGGTCAGATTTTCGAGTTCCACAACATGAAAATCCTCGCGAAACGTATCCCATGTATGGTTGTTGTTGGTGCTCTGTACGGTGTCAACTATGATATTCACGCCGCACAGACTGGTATTGCTGGCACTCCTGACGGTGAGCGAATGAAGCGAGTATATGCGCACGCAACAAAATATCCCAATGAGACTGAGCATACATACTCCTTTGTCCAGATTTTGACTGCTTGTACCGCGTCGTTCGCTCACGGTGCCAACGATATTGGAAACGCTGTCGGACCTTGGGCTGTCATCTACTCCGCATGGCATACTGGAAGTGCGGCTGCCTCGAAGGCTCCCGTGCCTCTCTGGCAGCTTGCAGTCCTCTCTGCCACCATCTCCCTTGGTCTGGTCACCTACGGCTATAACATCATGAAAGGTATGTGCTTGAACCGTGATAAATGTGTCAGTACTAACTCGAGATAGTGATGGGTAACAAGATCACGTACCACTCTCCGAGTAGAGGCTCATCCATGGAAATGGGCGCTGCCATCACCGTCCTTCTCTTCTCGCAATACTCCCTTCCAGTCTCAACCTCAATGTGCATCACGGGCGCTACTGTTGGCGTTGGTCTTTGCAACGGTACCTACAAGGCAGTCAACTGGCAACGAGTTGGATTACTTGTCACGGCTTGGATTCTCACTATTCCTATTGCTGGGACTCTTGGTGGACTTCTCATGGGTATCATCCTCAACGCACCCCACTTCAGGACATGATTGGGTACTCTCGCTCGGGAACATAGGCTGTAGGACAATTTACAATTCACTTTTGCTCTTTTGCATGCATTTCAAATTAGTCAATAAGCAAGTGTCCGATTACGTTTAAGATGACGGAGTATGTGCTTTATATGTACGGAGGCGTGTCCTACAGTAGAAAGCATTACGCAGCTAATTGACTCGATCACTAGCCCCATACGATTGAAACAGGAAAGGTTGTATCATTTGGGTATCTTCTAGCTCGATCAGGCTAAGATAGCATGAGTTGCTACGGTTCATTGTCCTTTATTAAGGTAGGCGGGGCCACGCCTAACACAGGATCGTACATGAGCCGAGGTCGGCTCAGAGTTGTTCCGAAATGGTACAGTATACTGGGTTCTTAATAGCACCGTTCAACTACAGCTCAGTATAAGACAACAGTCATAAGGTCTTGCTCAAGGCCCGGTCGTTTGATAATCTCTTCACAACAAAAAAAAAAACAAGGTACTTATCTGCACGAAGCATCCGTGACGATGTCCTTTGTATCATCCGAACTCCTATACAAAACAGCCGCTGTGATCTATGGCATCACTGTACCAGGACACATTGTGAGCAACTCGCGAAGATCTCCCATACTGTTGAGTTAACCATACTCACTCTCCGCCCGATCAGGTGAGAGGCTACCAGGTCGTGTACGATGCACTCGATAAGATTCCGAAAGCCCGCTTCGAGGATCGTGCAGCTGAGAGAGGAGCTGCAAATTGCTGGAATTTTTTGACAACCTCGCTGGCTGCTAGTGGTATGCACAACTCCACTGCCTTGTTTCCCAGTTTAGACAGCTAATTGAGGTAGCGCTACTGAACTGGCAATGGGCTCGAACTGGTGGGCCGAGCACGAGTGAGGAACTTGTTATCCTCGGAATTACGAACGTTCATACTTTCGTCAATGGTTTGAGGTATCTGCAGGTTGGGGACTATGCATCGGGGCTTGCGATCATAACGCCTTCGACGATCAGCCTTGCTGCGTTCCTGCTGCAGACGCGGTGAATTCAGTCTTGGGACATGCTGAGTGGGTCATTGGGAACTGTGATATTAAGAGTAGAACTAATCTATTCCTGCCATACTCGATATCCGCGCGGACGGCAGAGGATGAAGCTTGGTATTTGGCACTCTTGGATCGTCTTCCATTGAATATTTCGATGTCCGTGATTGAACAATCTTCCATTGAGTTTCATCTCTTCTTCAATCCCTACTTATTCTTTTTCTTTCCTTGCGATACTTGATGCGCAGGGCAGTCGTCACACAGTTCCATCTCGACTATCATTGGCGAGATCATTTTCTTCAGTAATGCGTCGAACAGTACGCGAAGGTAACACCATGAATGTGTGGAACATCTCGTCCAAATCAATTGGCACAGACCCTGATATTGTTGTGAAGTGGAAAAGCTTACGTACTCAACCACAAAGTGCCAACTTTCAACTCACCTTTTAAGCATCTGACTTCATGTCAATTAGATGTTATGATTCGCTCTTTACTGCTTCAGGCGGAGCCATACACGAAACATTTGGGACCAGCGTGTATTCTCTAACCTTTGCAGCGATAAAGCGGAAGGCGAGGACGTTATCTAAGATCGATGGGTGGGGGAGAGGTAGCTACCACAGCGAAGACGATTTGTCAGGTCACTCTGAACACCCAAGATGTGAGACAAACAACGAAATGGGCTCTGAAGGTATCGTAGGAGAGAGATATAGGCAGAGGGACGTAGGATATCCTGATTCGAGGCAAATGGCATTCTTGTACAGAAGTGAAATATGTACACTACACATGCTTCCTAGGTTTGTTGTTGTCAGTAACAACAAACTCATGCTTAGCCAGAGGATCAGTATGCCCTGCCTGCTGTCCACTGACAATCTTGAACATCGCATCAGTAGTCCGAAGGTACGTTTTATGTCCCTGCACCAGCCAGAAGCCAAGTGCTATGACAAGCATCACACCGAAAACGGCAATAGCCCAATTCATATCTGCGGGTGCCGGATCTGGGGCTCCAGGGAAGAAGAAGAAAACTGTGGTGACGAAGCAGTATACGAGACTGATAATGTTGATTGCTGTGCCGAATTTACCGAGTCGGAACGGGAGGTCAGCTGGCAGTTTGTCGCGACCTACAATCAACAATACCAGAATCGGAATGGCATAAGAGATGGTGAGAGCAATGGTGCTCACACTGAGAATGGCCTGGAGCACTGTGTTTGCGAACAGGTAGAGGATTCCGACGAGTCCAATAATCACACACTGTCCCCAGATGGCTCTGTTGGGAACTCTCCATGTCTCGTTGACGACAGCAAAGTATTTGTGGAATGGTATACCGCCATCTCGAGCAAAACCCCATGTCAGTCTGGATGATGTGGTTGTGAGGCCGATATTCTGGCCAATACCACTGATCACGAACAACGAGAGTAACGCTGATGCTCCACCAAGGCCTATGGTGGAGATGCAAAGATCGATGAATGGATAATCTGCGTTGATAATGTCATTGTAGTCTTGAATGCACGACAAACAAACTGCCATGAATAGCCAGCCAGTGATGGCGCCGACCAGGACGGACAGCCAGATGACTCGAGGTCCTGTCCTACTGGCATTGGGGAGTTCTTCGACCATGTGGATGCAAGCATCGAATGCAGTCAGGCCGTAGGCGCTTTGGACCAAGCCAGTGAACCAAGTAACACCACTTGGCCAGCCACTCGAATTGACCCATGTGCCGAAGACGAAGGTGCCGGACTGGAAAGTAAGACCTGACTTGATCCCTACAGCGATCAAAAGAGCCAAGGCAAAGACGAAGAACAAGAGAATGAATGTGCTGCCGACAAAATTGTTGATCCAGGGCAGGACTCCATCCCTCCGACAAGCCACAGAGTTGATGGCGGAAAGCAAGACTGTGATAGCCACATAGAGCAAGAATCGAACCCAGTTCCAAGTCGCTGGGGCCCAGTCAGCATTGTAATCTGTTTTAAGAGCCAGAACGAAGTCGGTCATGAAGGCTGATTGCGAGGCCGTAAGTGTCCACCAGCCAAATGTGTTGATCCAAGCCGTCATGTAGGACATGAAGCGACCCGTGGGTGTGGTCCACAAACGGTAAACCCAGTATGCCTGGCCCAGCGCCGTCGGCATGGCGCTCGTCAACTCGCCCAGAGATACCGCGACACACAAGTTGCAGGCTGTCACAAGAACAAGTCCCCATAGTATGGTCACTGGACCACCAGTGTTGATGCCGGAAGCCATGTTTTGCGCAAGTGTCGACCATGTTCCCAGAACTGAGAAGGATAGCGCAAACATACTCCATGAGTTAAACTGCCGCACGAGTTCCTGTTCATGGCCACTCGTCTCAACCAGTACCTGTGCGTCGTATTCAGCTCGGCTGCCACGATGAGGTCGATCCTCTGTGGTCGACAAGCGGGGTTGTGTAGAGGAATCCATGTCTGCTTCTTACAACATCTGACTTGGATGTGTAGCTGTCGAACATTGGGAGCAGTAATGGAGTGATTAAGGCGGGAATATAAGATTAATCAATGCAAAGTGAGTTATCGCCATCGTTCCGCTGCCCAAAGTTTTTGCAGAACAAAGCTTGTGGATGATGATTGAAAGCGGAGGTCTCCAGCGAATAGCGAGGCTGTTAGTGGATCTACAGACTGATCTTGACCTAATTGGGAAAGTACAGACGAGTTTGATCGCCGGCTCGATAAGTAGCTGTATCGGCCTATCAGATGCTGGGAAATAGTGCTACCCAATTTCTTTCCTCGGGGAATGTCGCCAAACTTACCACTTTTCAACCGGTTTCGACAGCGAAACAACTTGAATGGCCTGCGCGACTTTGTTCAGCGGTCGACAAGCCTTGATAGCATTGTTGTGGCCTCGAATGCACCTTATTAGGACGACAACTGGACGCCCATTGATTGCCTGAAGCCGATCAACTGTATCTCTATTTATAGCAATATCAGTCCGAACGTCATGTTCGCATTGCAGAAGCTCAGGTCCCGCATATGACACGTGCCGCTGCTTCGACCATCAACCATCAAGAGGCAGCGTTTCGAGACGGCCTGAAATCCTCCGCACTGGCAATAAAGTGATAGCCGAGCATTCGGACTTGACCACTTCTCCTTCGTGTACTTGGTACCAAATAGCGTGCTTTAACGATTATGACGTTTGTTTTCAACTAGCCACTGTGCTGACACGAATGCCAACTTATTTTTGGATCCTTGGTTACCATTGACACACTCCAAAGGACTCTGCGCTTCTGCTTGTTGAATGCTATCAGGAGATGACCTATACCTCAACAAAGCTTATCAGCCTTATGCTTGGATTGAGAACTTCTCCTTGGTCTTTTTGGTGGCCGTCTCCTGCGACTTTACAGCACTTCCATTCGATGACAAGCCGAGCTTGCAATGCCAAGCCACGGCAGCTGCCAGGACCGGATGCGCCAGTACAAGTACACGTACCTACTGTAGATGCATACCCCGCAATCCCCACATCGAGTTTACCCCATACAGGTATGGGGTGTTTACGTATCGGGATGGGTCTCGTGCTTCTACCATCCCCTACCAACCTCTGCTGATCTCACGACCTAAGTTTCAGGAGCTCCGGATCAGAAGAGCTACATACTGGTCAGTCGATAAGGAGCGGATTGCAACATGTCAAACCAATGGGAATGGTCAGACCGTCGCGCCCTCTTTCAACGAGGCAGAGATGTCCACGAACCTACCAGCCCAACTGAGCGTCGTAAATCCGGCGCTGGCGTCACTGATGCCATTAGAAGAGCATCTGTGACGAGCAACAGTGGCTTGGAAAAGACAACGAGCAACACTACTGCAAGCACAAGTACCAGCACTGGTGAGCCGACATCTCCATCTGGTCAACGTCGAAGAGTAAGTCGCAATTACACAACGTCTACAAGCTTGGAAGCTCATGCGTGCTGAATGCAGTCCTCGAATACTGCCCTTTTCGGTAACCTTAATACTATGAAACGCGGTAGCGAAGATTATAATGAGCGTCGAATGTCTCATACGGATTCGCAACCTGGTACCATGTTTAGCGGGTGGTACAACAAGACCTTCAAAGGTTTGCAGGGACAACAGCCGGCTGGCGATGCGACGTCCACCGCACAAAGCGGACGGCAGGATGATAGAAGAGGTGTCATGGAGTGATAGATAGTGTACATAAGGATTGTCGGGATGGTTTGATTATGGTTTACATTGCGATCTTTTACAGCGTCCATCAAGAAACACATATTTGTAATTGTATTCAACCTTTTACCTTATCAAGAATGGAGATGTAAATGTAGCGCTGATATTACTTGTTACTTCGACGTAGACGAAAGACAGATCAAAGATACAAGCCTGCCATGGCACGGTGCCCGCCTGATGGAAAATACCACAATCACGACCTCGTTGCCCCACCTCTGCGCCATATCCTAAATATGATGCTACAATATCCTATCCTTGTTTCAGCCACTGAAAGCCGCTATGACCGCCTTCGGAAGTGGCCAATCGAAGATCGGCCTGTCTCTCACCCTCCTTGTCACAATGGCCTCATCTCCAACACGAATCTTCCTACCAACATCCTTCAAACTCGTATAACTATACTTCCCAAACACCGGACCATACTTCCAGCCCTTATCTACCTTTCGGTCCTTAGCAAGCTTCTTCCACGCTTCGCCCTCCTCTCCCTCAGCCTTCTTCCCAGTCTTTAGATCTACAGTTATGGCTTGACATCTCCAGCATGTGCCACCAAAATCCATCTTGAGTGGTTTACCGCCTGAGCTGAACACAAGTTGTGCCCAGTAATCTTCGTCATAGGCTTCTGGTGCCCCAGAGACGATAAGATTGGGTCGAAACTTGTGTATGTTCATCTCCATACCCTGTAACCTGCTCGAGACCTGTTCATTGGACTCTTTAGTCACGACGAGATACTGACCGATATCTTGGAACGTAATTGACTCTGTCGGTGTTTTGAAGAACTTGGGGACAAGCTTCCTCAACGGCGCAGTCACTGGTGCTCGTTTTGCGATCGCCATATCGCCGTTGGGTGCGCCTGAGCCGAGTACAACACGTGCACCATTGCCGATGTATACCAGTTTTGTTTCGAAGCCTGTATACTTGCTTAACCACGCGCTGATCTCAGCACCCATGTCGTAAGCATCAGTTGCGCTGCCGTGTAAATCAAGATGTATCTTCTCGAGGCTGCCTATGTCTGGCCGGAGTGGGAACTGTATTTGGTGCTCGGACTTTTCAGTATACTCCAGTTGCGTTGGATTTGGGTTTTCAGATCCAAGACGTGTAATCGTGATCTTTGCCTTGGATGGTCCGAGATGACGGTCCTCAACGATGCACTGAAACAGTACCATCTGAAGGTGGAAACCACTGTACATTGTTTCCCAGACCTTAATCTCGCCAGTTTCGGGATCACGGTGGATCTTCTCCAGGCAGAACGTGCGATCATCTTCGAAGCCTTGACGACCAACTGTTGCGGTGTCGAGCTTCACGCCACCGAGTCCTTTTACGGGGTAGTGCCATAGCTGGATATCATATTCAATTGGATCGATACGGCATGGAATAAGATCAACTTACCTCCTCAACCTTGATCACATGCTTCTCAGCCGGCTCATAAACGTCCTTCTCAGTTGCCTTCTGCAGTAGAAAGGCCACGGATAGCAATGTTAAGAGACCAATAACCGCTGGAACCAGGATATGCGGTAGAGCAGTAGGGCTCACTTTCTTGAGCTGCTCCATGATTGCGGATCGTGTCTGGTCCATGTCAGACGATGATGAAGACAAGTGCACCAAACTTTGCTCCCTACAGTGAATTGTTGTAACGATAAATGATGTTCGTGGGCTCAACGCGAGTGTGAGGTCTTAACGAGACAGGAGCGGGTTGGGTGGCCATATCTTCCCCTTCATGTTGCCTAGCAGGAAGACATCCTCATGTCCGACCGGCGAATCACGTATCGTGGAATTAAGTAACCCCGCTGACCCCATGCCGAGGTCGTGCTCGAGGCGCTGATTGCCCTATCAACGCTAACACGCTTGATTGATCAATTGACACAAAGATGGACGTGCATCGTAATATCTGATCCACAATTGTGTCGAGTGCAGTGAGTCGAAGATAGATTCCGGTTGGCGAAGTACTGCCATCAGACGAAAGCATTGGCGGTAAATTATTTAAAATGTGGATACCCATCCTCCGCCATGGAACCATAAGATTATGTAAGTTGGGGTAATCGCGGTTATATCTGTCCATGTGCGAGCTCGTTACCATTATTCCCTTACCAATCTCTACAACGTTGATTTCAGTAGAATCCAGCATCGTATTACAAGTTCTTATTCTCCAATCCCACCTCTTGAGACAAACAACACAGACGACGCGAAACATACTTATCCACGCTATGGCAGGTAGCACAGTCTTCAAAAACGGGCGGATCTTTAGTGCGGAGGATGCCTTGGCCACCACAACCGATTTTCACGAATGTCTCGTGGTCAAGGGTGATAAGGTTGCATATGTGGGGCATGCGAACGACGAGAAGGTGAGATCTGCTGAAGCGGGTGGAGCGGAGGTAATCGACCTCTTCGGCCGTGTAGTGGTTCCCGCATTCATCGACAGCCATATGCATCTCCTCTTATTTGGCTTGGGTCTCGCCAAGGTAAATCTGAGCGACTGCAAATCATTCGAAGACATTCAAGCTGCCATCTCCAATCGTGCAAAGGCTCAGCCAGAGTTGCCTCGAATCCTCTGTCAGCAATGGCACCAATCAGCCATCAATGGAAAAGCGCTGGCCAGCATGTTGGACGATATCGACCCGCGGCCAATCTACATTGAAGCCAGAGATTGTCATTCAACCTGGTGTAACACTGCGGCGCTAGAAGAGCTTCGTGAGCGCCTCGAGGCTACAGCTGAGGAGTATGGAGGAGACATTCATCGTGATGATGTCGGCAAACCATCCGGTCTCATTGCAGAAAACGCGCATTTTGGTATCGTTTGGCCTTTTCTGCAAACGTCTTGTTCAATGTCGGAGAGGCTGGAAGCCATCATCACCGCCATCAAAGTTTACGTCGAGTCGGGTTATGCGGGTGTTGTTGAAATGGCAATGGACAACAACGCATGGGATGCTTTACAACTCCTTCGATCTCAGCAAGGTATTCCGATCCACATTGCTGCTCACTGGGCGATCCCCTACTCAGCAAACGAGCGGGTAGTTGAAGCACGTTTGGATGAGGCTATTGCGAAGCACCGCGAATTCCATCCATCGAAGTCGCCAGAGCTGTGCATTGTTGGAATCAAGCTATTCAACGATGGCGCAATTGGCGGATGTACAGCTGCAATAAGTCATCCGTATCTGGGCAGCACAAATCTCCTCGACCCAGTCTGGCCAGCCGACGCGCTAGCGCGTGTAGTCAAGAGAGCAGTGGATGCTGGGCTTCAAGTTGCTATTCATGCTATAGGTGATGTCGCCATCTCACAGGCAGTTGACGCTATAGCTGCAGCCAACAATCCTCAAGGACGACAACGAGTGGAACATCTGCAGTTAGCTTCTGCTGAGGACGTAAAGCGTGTGGGACAATTGGGGATTACCGCATCTATACAAGGTGTTCACATGGATCCGGTCGTCTCAGCAGCTTACAGCCGCATAGTGAAACCTCATTTATGGGAGCGAGCATTCGCGTTCCGCGATTTTCTAGACCATGGTGCCTGTGTTGCTCTTGGAACTGACGCTCCCACTGCCAGACAGCTACCGCTACCAAACCTATACAACGTTACCACTCGCCGCTCGGCAGTCCGACCAGAACTTCCTGATGTCGTCCACAAGCAATACGCACTGTCGTTGTCACAGGCAATCGCAGCGCAGACATCTCAGGCAGCATACTCTCGATTCGCTGAGTCGTGGACAGGTAGTTTGACGGCGGGAAAAATGGCCGACTTTTTGGTTATGGATATGGAGTGGTCACCTGAGAAACTCCTAGGAGCAAAGGTGTCACAAACCTGGATCAAAGGACGAAAGATGTATCAGAGCACCACCTAGAAGCTTGACTAGGAGCCGTCAACTTCCCGCTCATCACTGCAGCCCTATCATCTCGAGCAGGGTGTTTTGCACCGTTGTCACTAAGGTTACTGCGCTAGTTCTCTTATGGCAGCTCGACAGGACTGCGCACGTTCTTTGTTGCTATCGGCAGCATGAATCAGGGATATCATTTCACTAGCATCACAAGCACCGTTTACAACATCAGACTCAGGGAGCACAACCAAGCCATGGGTCAAGTTTTGATGCGTCGCGATATCAACCGAGGCTCGGCTTCTTATTGGCTTGCTCGGGATGATCGACATGTGCGGGGCTGACGGTGAGCAACGATTGGCTCCGAAGAAGCGCCATCTACCTATTCGAGTATGGAGTACAATTTGGCCTTCACATGGATTAAGCTTGGAACTGCATCTACATTAGCGGCTCTTGCAGACGACAGACCAACACTTTCGTCGTTGCCACTGTTTGTCACAATGCCACTTCTTGCTAATACCGCAGTCTTGCAATCGTGTATGTTCGAAACCCTAAATCACCTTCGAGTGAAGCCTACCACGGAGCAAACAACACGACGCTGTTTGTGGAAAGTGAAACTACAATATGGCTAAGCACCAAGAATACGAGATGGTTCAGCAGACAAGCACAGCCGACCCGATATCCCACGTCTCTCAGCTCAGCAGCCTATCTATGGCCGGTGATGCAGCTAGCACAGGTCTACCACAGATTCGTAGTCGCACCAAGCGTGGACTGCTTCGAGACTGGTGGTTAGAGTTGATGGCTGTGTTATTATCTGCATAAGCTCTAGTAGCCATTTTTGCGACGCTTCATCCATACGACAAGCAGCCTCTACCTCAATGGCGTGAGTCCACGAAGCCTTCCAATAGTTTGGTGAAAAGCTGACCTGAGAAGCTTACGCAATCACTCTAAATACGTTGATATCTATCTATGTTATTATCTTCGAAGCATCGATACTTTTTACGACAGCGAGAGCATTAAGTCAATTGAAATGGCTATGGTATCAAGATCGGCACCTCCTGAGCGATATCGAGGTCTTCGATGAAGCAAGCCGAGGCCCTTACGGGTCAGTAAAGCTTCTGTGGACTGTTAGCCCTCGTCACTGGCTGGTATGGGTCGGTGCAATTGTGACAACCACCATGGTCATAGTCGGACCATTTGCCCAACAGCTTTTGACATACTATAGCTACGAAGTGCCTCTCAGCGACGTCAAAGCATCAATTCCTCGCAACACAAACTTTGCGTCTCTCGGTCCACTTTCTCACCACATAGCTGCTTCAATCTCTTCGATGCCACCAACTTGGCAGCAATCAATCAACGCAGGTCTGTTCGCGCCAGGTCAAAAGGTATCTGTTGATTGCCCTAGCGGCAACTGCACTTTTCCCGAGAGCTACGCTACTGTTGGATACTGTAGTGAGTGTACTGACGTTTCAGACTTATTGTCTATCGAGAACCAAACTTTCTACTCAGTGATTGAAGGAAAAACATATGAACGTTGGGGCTATAATACCTCCATACCGTCCGGCGCCTCATGCATCAGTCTTGCTGCCGAAACTGGGTGGTGGAACTGGTCCTCTATGTCTGTCAATGAACAGGCAGAGGTAGGAACTAGCGTGGATATCATTTTGGGACAGGTTCCTTACGACGAGTTCAGACAGTCATTTGTCGATAACAACTCAACTTGCATTGCTCAAGAAGGCAACACATCATGGCGATGTCGAGGATACGGTGCTGCAAGCTGCACTCTCTACCCTTGTGTAAAGATGTACTCGGGTAACGTTTCTCTCGGTTCATTAGAGGAGACTGTACTTGATACATCTCCACCAGATCAATGGTCGGAAGTTGCACTATATGGACTCAAGGCTACCCTTGACCTGCAGTGTGTGTCCAAAAGGATCGTTCGGCTCTTCTGACTGCCAACTATCCTATCACAGAGGGACAAAAATGGCTGAGCTACAATGTGACCTGGGATATCACTCAGACTCCACCTAAAGACGCACCTTTTCCACAATCGCTACAGGTCGATGGCTGTCTTTATGCATACTATTATGCTGTACCCTTCAGTCTCACGAACTGGATGCAAGGCGCCTTCGATGGTTACGTCACTAGTGTTTCAGCTGCAGAAACTGATCCTCGTGACCTTACAGGACCGCAAAATCTTCAGACAATCTTTAATTGGGGGAACATAAGTTTGGAGTCGGTGGCGGACAACTTCAACAACATAACAGACTCGATGACAACGACAATCTGGCAACAGGCCGAAGGTAATAATAGTGTACCGGCTACTGGCATTGTCATGCAAGGGCAAACGTGTGTATCAGTACATTGGGCATGGTTATCATTTCCAACAGTTTTGATCATTATCATATGGGTATTCTTCGCTGCCACTATGCTTGAACAGCATAAAGTGTCGCTCTGGCTACCTAGCTGGAAATCATCTCTCCTGCCAGTCCTAGTCCACGGTATGATGATCGAAAGTCGCGATGATGAGAACGTATTCGGACGAGGTACAAGTAATGAAGAGTTGCGTAAAATTGCAAATAAGTCTACAGTAAGGCTTATCAAGTCAAATCAGGGTTTAGAATTGAAATAGTCTTGATGGTAACGAACTACTTCCAAAATAGAGGTCGTAACGA
>Ga0181467_100206_pt1 | contig 29509 bp, 29 predicted proteins | sample InSIn5gowninarea_2_FD_119079 | JGI IMG/M metagenome (GOLD analysis project Ga0181467, IMG submission 119079) | Clean room microbial communities from NASA Spacecraft Assembly Facility at Jet Propulsion Laboratory, Pasadena, California, USA -... ... | reverse complement strand
TAGGATTTTTGTGTACTCTCGTTGGTGAGTGTATTGGTCTAGGAGGGTGGGGAGGATGTTGGGCTTGAAGATGCCTAGGAAGAATTCTCAGTGTCTGAATCAATGAGATGAATTAGATTTACTTACCCGCACCGGCCGTGAAGACGATTGTCCTCGCTGAAGGGAGCGTATCGAACGCATTCGCAGAGCTAACAGTGCTTCCAATGACTTGTTTGAGAGACAGTACGCTGTTCTCGGATCGCGCAAACTTGGTCGGAGAGCGTGTGGGTGTGTGTCTTGCATGCGGCGAATTGGACGGCGTCAGTCGCAGGGATAGTGCTGGATTGATGGAGTTCATCCGGGGATTGGAGGGCGTGAGCGACATTTCTCGGCGAAGAGAAGATGACGATTGAGACGTGCGTGAATTCTCGACATCTCAAAGTCTCATTCCAACCGCGCCTGCCAGATCAATGGCTCGTTGCGGTGCAGACGGCAGCTGGAATGCGAGATGTTTGTCATGTCGTCGCGCTTGGGGAAAGAATCTGATCAGCGAACAAGCTGGCCATGTCCGATGCTGTCTGCCGGTTCTTGGACATCTTGAAATCAATGACTTTTTGGCTCGCCATTTTGGGTCGAAAAGGCTTCAAGGCTCGAACGTACAAGAATCACTTTGGCTTGCTATTTAGCACGTGACATACTCAGCATCACCTTGTGAAGAAGCTGATTCTTCTGGAGTGAGAGTATAGGCACAAGCTGAGATCTGCAGCTCGTGGACAAATGTTCGACAGTACCTCCTTTCGAAGTGCCATGATTGACAGTCAATTTTTGTCCGTCTATGGTTCTCTAACCTGGTCTAACTATAATTTGCTCTCTTTTTCGAACTCAGCAGAAAAGGGGTAGTCAATATACCCCTCCTTGCTCTTTGTCTTGTAGAACGTGTCCCTGTCGTACCGGTTAAACTGAATCCCGTGCTGTACTCGGAACGGCAAGTCTGGGTTCGAAATGAAGTAGCGCCCAAACACGATGGCGACATCCGTCCCCGGATAGTCCTCATCCACCGCCTTCTTCGCGGAGTACGGTCTAAAACCGCCAGCAAGCAGGACAGGGCTCTGGTTCTGCCAGACATCGAATGCGAAGTCGAGCCGGCCAGATTCCTCCGTATCCGCATTGCCCTGGATCCGTGACTCCACAAGATGCAGATAAGCAACCCCGATCTCTTTGAGGCCTTTGATGAGGTACGTAAATTGCGGAATAGGGTCCTCCATCCTCATACCCTGAAAAGTGCTCCAGGGAGAAAGTCGTATGCCCGTCCGCTCCGTGCCTATCGCCTTTGTCACAGCCTTCGTGACCTCGAGCCCGAAGCGGGCACGCTTCTCGATGCTACCGCCCCACGCGTCGGTGCGCTTGTTGCACGTGTCTTGCGTAAATTGGTCGACGAGGTAGCCGTTCGCGGCATGAATTTCGACACCATCGAAGCCAGCGACCTCCACGCAGTTCTTCGCCGCCTCAGCGTATTCGGAAATGAACTGAACAATCTCATTCTCTTCCATGGCGCGTGGTACGGGGCTGTTATCGCTCATCCCCACCGCGCTGCTGCTTACAAAATCCTGTCCTTCACGCTTCAGAACCTTCGGGTTCGCTGCTCGACCGAGGGCCCATAGCTGGCAGTATATATAGCTGCCTTTCGCGTGCACCGCGTCTGTAATTTCTTTCCATGCTTGAAGCTGTGCGTGGTTGCATAGCCCGGGCACGTTTGGGAAGCCGCCGCCTCTAGGGGATATAAAGGCGGCTTCAGTGATAAGGAGCGTTCCGGGCACAGAAGCACGCTGAGAGTAGTACTCTTTGACGAAGGGGAGTTGGACATGGTTGTCGTCGGCGCGGAAGCGTGTGAGAGGAGCCATCACGATACGGTGTTTAAGCTCGATTTGGCCCACTTGGAGGGGTTGAAAGAGTTTGGAGTTCGACATGACTGTTGTACTAAGATGGCTAGGCGTCTGAAGAATGGGTCTAGATATATGGCTCCTTTATTCTTGTAACAGTTGCTTGTTAATGCGGAGCCTGCGTGGTAGGCAGGTAGCAGCGGTAAGTGATGATTGGAACGTTTTAGACAACTTTGGCGTTGATGTCGAGTGATGAAGAAAGTGAACTTGGAGAACGAGTGAGGAGATTTTGAAGCTTTCAACAGGGCCTACTAAGGGCTTTACTGATTGTTAATCATAGCCTACAAATATTGACATTGTTTGAGATTGCGTTATCCGGTACGGAGATGCCCTGTCGTGCTTCCGAGGCACGACCTTTCTGTCGCCAACAAGCTATCTCACCAGGGCAGGAACGAAGTCGGTGGTGACCGTATTTCTCTATTCGCAAAGCAATTTCATTCCTATACAACTCGGAAGTTGAAACCCAATTGGGTCTTTAGGCCATGGCAGTCCACAGCAGTAACAGCTTCGTGATGTGGACGCCACAAGGGCCAGGCAGACCGAGTCATGTTCGAAGCCTTAGGCCACATATTGACTAGCTCAAGTAGACCTTGGGCGACTCTCTCACGTCTCTCAAGCATCGCTTCACGCAATAGTAGCGCCATTAAGCTATTGCACATACCTCCCATTGTTCTGTGCATCTTGTGCTGCGCATAATGGTGGCAGCAATTATAAGCTCATCCCTAATCGCCGTAGGCATCGACTGCTGCTCAAACACGATTGCTCAAACTCTTAAGGCCTGGAACAACGGCGTTCCCCTCGTCTTCGACTGGACACTCTTTACGCATTTCGCATTGTTCGCCTGTCTGACAGCTCCTTTAAACTTCCTATGGCAGAATTGGCTGGAGCGAACGTTCCCCGGCTGGAGGATTGTGCAGCGAACGCAGAACAACGAGAGCATAGACCTGGAGAGCCTAGGAGCGTCGAAAGTGGGCAGAAATGAAGAAGATGGAGGAAGAGACAGACTCAGAGATGACGATGTGGTAAGAGTGAGGAACTGGAAGAACATTGGCAAGAAGTGGTTCACGGACTGTATCACCCTGGGCGCGCTGTTCAATACAGTCGCCTTCCTGATTATTATGGGCGCATTCAAACATAAGAACTTTGGAGAGATTGGGTTGGACCTTAGGAAGGAGACGTTCAAAATCATCTTTGACAGCTACAAGGTCTGGCCGATTGCGAACATCATCAGTACGACGTACGTGCCGGTGGAGAGGAGAATCGTCTTCTTGAGCTGCTGCGGGCTGCTATGGAACATCTACCTTAGCTTGGTCGCTGCGAGATTGTGAAGGAGTAGACTCGGCTAGGAGAAGGTGTACAGCACTGCAGTACGAGACAACGATTGCTCGCTCGAGATTCTTTGCAGAGCCATCGTCCTGGGTTCGTAAGGATCTCTACGTTGGGCTTGTCGACAATCAGCTATATTCCAGCATTCGTAGGAGAGACACGGACTCTGCAGTTTGCACGAATTTTGTTTGAGGCCGAAGGCTTAGGAACATCTACGGCAAGAGCCAATAGCTCTCGGAACTGGCATGCGGCGCGAATTTCCTTTGCTTGTGATTTCGCAAGTGAACTCATTCTCACCGACGTCACGGCAACCACGTCATCAAAATTCGGTTGAAGTTTACATCACATCTTAGTCGACTTCTGAACAACACCAGATCTTGTTTTGGCCACGCTCTTAGAACACTCGAACACGCTCTCAGTCTGCAGACTGCGCACTCTGGTGCAGTCTTCCCATAGGTCGTGTGATGTGAAGGCTTGGACGGCCTGTGCAAGCTGACAATCAATGCAGTTCATGACTGACGAAGCTCGTCGCGTCACGGTAGGCTGTGGGATCGTTGGCTTTCCGAAGAAGAACAAGAAGCATTTCACTTTACGAAGTAGCGTGCATATTAGACGGACCATCAAGGAAAACGAAGCTACCACCCTATCTAGAAGCACGTCCTTCGGGCATGGTTGGGAGACCGTCAAAAGAGAATTACATCACGCTACTTAGCAGCATGCTCTTTAAGCATTGTTGGTAAATGGTCAAAGTAGAAAAATCAGCAGCTTTCAGCTACGAATCTGCTATGATCTTTCGAAACTGCAACGTCACCATGACTGGCGACAACACTTCAGCAGCCGACGCGGAGCGCGCGCCACGTGCGAAAGGAATGGAAGCATCTGTAACCTTCAGCAACACCGCGAAGTGCTTTCATGAAAGATCTATCGAAAAGTCAATTCTAAAAGCCATCCTTGTTCTTATCTACCAGGTGTACATCCAGGATCTTCAGAGTTGTATCAATATCAGCGCACTGTTGTCTGGTCAGTACGAAGATATGTATTCTGGACGTTTCCATCGCCAACAACTACCAGACATTCAAGAAGAGGATAGTTACCATGCGGCGTCACCAGCAGCTGCTATCGCGCCGGCAGCTCCTTTCGCGCAGTATCCAAACCCCGCTTTTCGAGGCCACAATCGGAAGCACTCCAAGCCTCGCCTAGGCAAGAGGCCGGATGTCCCACCTATGATCGATATCCTAGCCGCCATCACAGACGACCTCATGCAACGTGCTTACTACGACCACCGAGCTCATGTCCTTGCTCCTGATACTGATGAAGGACCTTCAAACGCGGGTAAATCTCATGCTCACTCTAGCTGCACCAAGATCCACGATGCCGGGCAGTGTATCGATGATCGCTGGTCTCGCCAGCTTTCGGTGACAGCACCGGCAGCGTATATTATGAGGATTCTGGTGCCAGCCATGAACGAGCAGGCCAACTTCTCAAAAACCAGCCATGAGGAGAACCGTCGCCGTGGACTGATCTACTTGCAAAACTTCGAACACTGTGTCAAGGGCTCAACAAGACATCTCACTCAGTATCAGGTTGCCGAGGGAGCTCATGCGCACGCGCTCTTCATGGTTAGAGAGAGCGCAGGCATCTCATATAGCTTTGAGAAGGTGGAGGCTGATCTGAGCAAAGACCAAAGTAAGACGGACCACCAACCACTCGTCGAAGAGGCTGTTCTGACTTTGCCGAACATAGACCGCCACACGCGAACTAATGCTCTCCTCACACCCCCACAATCGCCTTCTAAGCTGAGAGTCACCCTCACGAAGCCTGTCGAAGCACTCACTGTTGTGCCAATCAAAGCAGGTACCGCCCATGCGACTGAATCGAAGCAGATACTCCCAATTCCGACTGAGCCGGAGCAAAACCTCATCGTGCACCTCAAGGATTCTGCAGGCCGTCGGCGCCACCGTCCCCTCTCTATCTCGCCCAGCGAATTACCTATGTCTCAGCGCTGCGTCCACCTCCTCACCGACGATGTGTGTAATGAGGGAACCTGCTACGTCCTCGACGTCGCCGCCTACGCCGTTGTCAACATCTTTGGCAGTAAGCTCGTCACTACCAAGACTATCAGCTGGAACCGCAACCTGGCCGTGCAATTCGAACGTCCCTACATCTGCCTCAACGATAACTGCAAAGGCCATCGCTATCCGGCGGGTCCTCGCTGTTGGACTAGCGCAGGTCTATATCTCATTGACGATATCAAAGCTTGCATGAAGGTGCTCATCGACGGTCCCGGTCACCACTTCGTTCCAATGGACCAACCTAGCCAAGAGCGGCTCGTGAAGACCCTCATGGTGCACTTCGATGAGAACGCATTCACACGGGGTGATACATACTTCTACCAGCCCTATGAGTATGCGTTGCACGGTCTCGAGGTTACGTCGTGGAAGCGTAAGGGTGCGCTCTGGGATCAGGTGAAGTCGCTCTGGGTGGGTGGCGAGCAGGAGGTGAATGACTGGAAGGAGGAGAGGATGATGATGATGGAGCCGGAGATGAAGAGATACTTTTGCTACCTGGCACGGAAGGAGTTTGAGTTTCAGGAGAGTGGAGGGGATGCGGCGCATGTTTGTGATGCAGCGAGGTACTTCAAGGCAGAGTACGAGGAGTAATCTGGCTCACGTTTTTAAGCGGATAGATAACATTTGAGGTGCTCCCCAGTCGAGGATGAAGGATAACCTCATGGTAGAGGGATCAATCTGGTGTTGTTCTTAGCTTTGGAGGTCTAGTTTCGGAGTCGTGCTGAGATCTGTTTGACAGGGGAGTAAAAGTTTCCTTGATGCTGTAAACGACTATACAGACTCCCGCTACATTTCCCTTTCCGTACTCTTGTGAATCGCCTTCTCGCGATTTCACTTCTGCAAGATTCTCACTGTTGTCAGAAGTTTCTCACAACAGCTTACTCACCGCCCAACAGAGATTGTTGTTCTCAACGAGTGAAGCTCACGATGGCCTCCTCAAACGCGGCAACCCCCGACCTTACAGCGTATCTGCGTGATCTTAGCAACACCGTGACGACTCTTAGCAACAATGTCACGACTCTTAGCAACATTGTCACGACTCTGCAAGCTCAAGTGGCCATGGCGGAGGCTGAGGTGGCGTCTCTACGCGACGATGCCGGTCTTCTGCGAATGCCGACAGATCAGGTGAAGACGCTTAAGAGAGAAAGCATCAGACTTGAGGAACGTTTGAAGAAGGCCGAGACCGGACTTTTCAAGTTGATAGAGAAGGATCTGTACGAGCGAACGTGCAAGGAGATGCGGGGATACCTTCAATACCAGCTCTCCACTCTTTTGGGGAAATGGCTGGCTGTCCTTGGGGAAGAGAACTCTTCCATAACTCCGGAAAATATCAGAAGGAGGACAAGCGCGAGGGCACCATGGAAGAACACAATGTAAGCAGCGCTAAAGCCTTTGAGCCTGGCAAGGTGTACTGACGGAGACGGTTAGCTCAAAGCATCGCTCTGCGAACGGCGGCTTAGCAAGTTTGAAACGTACCTTGCTACGGACACGGCTCTTGCTGCAATGGAGGCATGCGGTCCATGGATCGACAGCAATAATGGCGAATCATTCCAGGATATTAATCGTAGAAGGTCAGACTACCGCAAGCTTTGCGTGGCTTATCGATATTACGGGTACCTGAGCACTGGAATGATGGAGCACATGGGCTTTGGAATGTGGGAATACCTCAATACGCTCGCACATTGCAACTACATGGCGGAACGCTACGCGGGATGGGTGAAGGAGCTTCACGAAGACTCTAGCACGATCGTACAGTGGGACAGCGAGGCAACGTCCAGAAGGAGGAGAGGTGGCTGCATAGTATCAAGAACGACCGTGAGACTCAGTGCAAGAAGAGACGCCGCGAATCAGAGACGGGCGAGGACTCTTCTAAGCCATGACAAGGGACTAACGAGCAAAGTTGGGCGCTTCTGAGAGTGTTTCCATGTAGCGACGGAGCCTAGAATAACCCACCACAAACAAATATTCTGTCACTAAGCATGAAATTGACGATCTGTATGAGTCAATTCAAGTATTGACTTCCTTTACTTGCACGTCGAAATGCTACGCCTCGTTACCTGTCCTACGTTGCACAAGTCCTCCAATATGCATTACTAACCTCGTATCAAACTCCCTCGAAAATTGCGACTCCTTACACCAATAACTAAACCTCTCACTTTTCCGAGCAACGCCCCTCACAAGTTCCCATAGTGTCACCGAGATTGATGGAGTCACGGTAGGCGTCACGGCCACCTTCGGTAAATTCAAAGCTTTCATGGATTCCAGACCGGGCGAAGCAACATTGAGCATGAAGCCTTCAGACTTCAACAAATATCTCAAGCAGCTCAGCGAGTCTATCAGAACGCTTCAGGGCCAGCAGCGACAGACGCAGGTCGCGCTGACAACACTGGATGACCAGAACACAGCGTTTCGCACCGAATTGGATGCGATTCAAACGCAAAACGATCGGAGCAAGACCACCAACGAATCCACGAGCGAACGGTTAAGGAAGGTTGAAAGGGTATTGTTCGAAACAAGGAGGGATGCGCTTCATCAGCGGACATGTAAATCCATGAACGACATAATGGAGCATCAGCTGGCCAGAGTGCTGGTGGCGAACCTGGGCCAAATCCGGGTCGATCAATTCAAGACGGCCAAAAATATTGGGCGAGCATTCAAATACGCCAAGTCGAGCCATGAAGTGAGTACCAAACCACGCACTCTCTTTGACACGTGTGCAATCTGACGGTCGTCCGGGGTGTTGCAAAGGACCTCAGAGAGCGCCTCGACGCTTTCAGCAACTTTCTTCGGACTGACGAGGGCCTCGCAGCCTTGGAGACCTATCGACCGTGGTCGAACTCTTGCGACCTTGGGTCTGGTCACGATCAATTCGATTCCGCGCTTTGGACTGCTATCACAAAGGATCATGGATTCGATTTTGCAGATATCAACGATGAGAGATATCGTGTCGCGAGCGAGCATTGCACTTACGCGGCGGAGCGGTACGCTGACAAGGTCGAACTCCTTCGCGAAGATGCCACTGTGCCTTTGAGATAGGAAGGTGAAGGGAACGCTGAGCTGGAGTTGAAGGAGATGTATAAGGTTCGCGAACAGGGACGCTCGGGGGCTATGAAACAGAAAGTGGGATTCAGAAATGATCCTCTGTCACATAAAGGTACGGATCCTGACATGATTATGCCCTGGGCACCGGACTGGGTGGCTTATTCTGAGAGCGACTTCGCGGATATGACCTATGGTTCTGACAGCGACATTATGGCCGTTTTTGACAAGGAGAATGACAGAATGCTTCAAATCCAGGGCCCAATGAACTCAGGTAAGGGTGGGGACAGACCTCGGCGGAAGTAGTGCAGGTAGCCAAAATGCCCTGGCTTTGAGCAGACGTCGAGAGGAGAAGCGATCGAACGACGATATGGAGAGGATGAAGACAAGCCAAGCACCAAGAAGTCATCCCTGGTTTTCTGGGAATGGAAGCTTCTCACAAAAGCACTCCGAAAAGATACATGCTACTCCATACATTCGCATGAGACGCCTCAAGCCAATACAATGCCTGCAAGTCCACGCTCATCTGAACTTGCTGACGACAACCGCAATAATCAAAAGGACAAGAACCGTTATAATCGCAATCGTGATAATCTTATTCGTAGCCATCCTACCAGAAATGTTAGCAAATCTCCAAAAGCAAATCGGACAGTCATAGCATCATCGCCAGGCAAACGAGACATCGCTCACAAGCAGGCTCCGCCCGCAATCATCCAAAGGGCACCCACCTCCTTGCCATCCCTCTCAGCGTTTTAATACTCCTATCCGTATACCCCTCGCTCTCCAACAACCGCCCGCGGGTGTTTTCAATCGTTTCTCTTTGCCTGCCCAGGTCGCCCAGCACATTTCGGCCGATGTCTTCCGTCTCCAACGCAATTCGTTGCGACTCTCTTATACGGTTTGACGAGCGTTCAAGCCTATCCGTGCCACTCAACAACTGCTGCCTCTGCTCCACTTGCGCATCTCCCGCCTCGATATCATCCCTATACCTCTCCCCAAATAACTGCCTCTTATCCGCGCCCTTCAGCTTCCTCCCGACCGCATCAACATCGCTCTGATAATTCCTAAAACGAGCATTTACGGCGGCTTTTTGGGCAGCGGGGATGTTCTGCTTCTCGATCTTCATCTGCGAGAGGATTTCGGCGGCTTCTTCGAGTGCGCGCTCGCCTTTGCGTACCTCAGCTTTCCGGGGTTCACCATCGAGGTCGGAGATGGAGAGCAGCTTTTGGTCAAGGTCGGCGAGGATCAGTTTGAGTTCGGCTTCATAGGAGGAGAAGAGCTCGGAGCCCGGTGATGTGTCGAGAGGGTTCGCCATGCTTGCGGTGACCTTGTGGCGGTGGTCTGGGAATGTGGTATTGACGGATGGATGGTGCCTAGTCTCGAGGTTGGGTTTGCTCCACTAGAGCTTTCAGGTAGGTCGGAGAGCCTTTTGGGGAAAGTTCTGCTATTGGTGGTTCAGAGTTTAATCTAGAGATTCTCGTGTCGTCCCCAGATTGTGAAGAGGTTGGTGGTTGGATGTCATAGATGGCTGCCCCAACTCGTGCCTGCGATTCATAGGACCAGCCAAGACTGCACGTGATTATTCCCGCTCCGCCAATGCGGTAGAACTAGTAGAGTACAAGATCCTCTTTCATGCTTCAGCAGTGTTCCAAAAGTTGTACAGTTTCCGCGAAGGTCTCCTCGTTGTTGAGTATGTCAGACATTGGTTCTCCATCTCGGTCAGATTTCAAGCTTGTAGCATCCTTCTGCCGTCCCAACTCCACTGTAATTGCTTTCAATGCATGATATTTTCTATCAGTCTGTCTGGGGTACGTGGTTGCCCTTGAAATATTTCGAACTATCTGCGTATATCTTTCGTACATCTCTTAATTTGTTGAACATACAAGCTGTTACAAAAACAGTATTCTAATAGTCAAAACTTCTCAAGAGCATGGAATCATCCAGGAAACGTATAACCATCGTCGGCAGTGGCGTCTCCGGCATTGGCGCGCTTTACTCGCTCCTTGATAGCGGCCATGGGGTTTCTCTGTATGAAGCTGCGAACCGATGAAGGGGTCGTACAAACACAGCCGCTTTCACCTTGCAACAGCCTCAGTACACCAGTAGATACACGCTTCATTATCATGAATGCCACGACATATCCGAACTTCCTCGCTTTCCTCACGGAGCTTGATATCGACACCGTGGACACCAAAGTGATACTTGGAGTCTGCCGAGATGAAGAAATCTTTGAATGATGCGCTCAGTCCGGGCATGTGAGGATGATATTCGACATTATTCACTTCAACCGATTTACCTTAGGTCTCCTATCCACAACCAGTCAGAGGACTGTAGACTATAAAGTGAGTATAGGGGACTACCTAGAGAAAGGGCTACTCCGTGAAATTCAGGATGACTACCTCATCCCCAGGATGGCGTGTGTCTGGAGCACAGGAGCCAACAAATGCTCCCTCGAGTTTCCCGCTGTGACCCTTGTATGATTTTTGCGGAATCATCATCTGCTCGATACTCTCGAGTCTAGACCACTGTGGAAGAAAATACCTGGTGGTTCAAGGCAAGATATTGATATCGTATTGCGCCGTTTCCCACAGGAACGCGTCTACCCAACCGCCCAGTCGAAACCCTCCGGAAACCGATGATGGCAAGGTCATACTGACCTTCAGAGACTGCACCGAAGATCCCTTCGACCGCGTCATCCTAGCCTGCCACGGCGACCAAGCCATGTCCGTATCGTCCTCGACTGCCGTACCCATCGAGCAAGAAATCCTTCACCATTTCCAAACGACGCCCAACCTCGCGTACCTGCACTCCGACACTACTCTCATGCCCAGCCGTCGCATCGCTTGGTCAGCTTGAAACTACCTTACCACAACATCATCGCGCGCGCGGGCTAATAACTCCGCATCTAGCGGCATTGTAGGCCTCACTAAGAATGCAATTTTGACGAACGGAAATGAGAGTCTGTCCGGTAATCTTGAGACTGTGAGTCTGACATACAACATGAAAATCTTTCAACACATCCCAACTCCCAAGTTTGGCCACGTTCTCGTTACCATGAACCCACCGCACCATCCGGACCCGGCGAAGACGCAAGCCGTGGTCGAGTACGCGCATCCTCTTTACAATTCTACTGCGGTGTCGGCCCAGGAGAGGTTACATGAGTTACAAGGGAAGAGTGGGATTTTTATTATGGCGCATGGACGTGCTATGGGTGCCACGAGGATGGGTTCGCGAGTGGGGTTGAGGTGGGAAAGATGTTGGGTGGGGAGGTGCCGTGGGCGAGTCAGGACACGAAGTATGTAAAGGGGAGGGCGCCAAGGTTGAATCGGAACGATTATATTGCCGGAAGGTGTCTTGATTGTGTAATTCTTCGTTCAGTCCTTGGACTGGGCCATAGCGGTGCTAATGTGGATTGTGATCGACTTTAGAGTTGGGAATCGGAACGCAAAAAATCATGAACAGTGGTGCAAGAGGAACAAGCACGAGCAAGACACGTGAAAGGAAATGTCTGGGGCTTACATGCTCTCTGGACTTGGGACGAGAAACTGGGATTGACGCCAGCAAGCTACGGCACCGTATGAGCTTCTTAGAGGTTAAGTTTCAATGCGATAAGTGCAGCTTTGCGTCAAAATTGTTGTTCACAGGCCTTGAAAATTCATGAGATAGCACTGAAGACGGAAACGTAGATAAGCACATGACTGCTGTTGTTTCCAAGAACGACGGTGTTGTGATAGCTCTCTTGTCGAAAGGATGTAGTGTAATGGGCTTTCGTCGTCTTTTCTCCGGACCGACTGTAACGACTGTCAAAGGTGCCCAGGAGCGACAGTGATTGGAAGTGATCTCGTGTCGGCGTCATTATTCAGCCAAGTGTGCACTTCAAGTTAACTTGCGCCTAATTCCAAGAGGTGCGGCCCGTCTAAAATTCTGACAAGAACGCTACGGTAGAGCTATTGTGTTGAGTGCGCTGTTGGCACGCGACACCTACAGGGTGGGAAAGCCTCGCAGTTGCTGCGACAGCTACGCGCGTCACACATGCCAAGTGGAAGTTAAAGAGTACCTGAAGCAGAGGCAGGTCTCAAAATGGGCGGTATGTGTTACGAGCAACAAGCGCTCAGCATTCCTTTTGTCCTCTCACTGCTGCTTCTCATTCCTCAATGGTATTGATAAAAGATTTCTTCTTCTTCTTCTCCCGCCATTCCCCGCAAAAGGGCAGACCAGGCATGACGCTCCGGTCTTTGGTGGCGGGGCTGAATCACACCCAACGGTCCTCGGTCTCACACTGATGTGCCTCGCTCCAAGACAGGACAAACGCCCTGCTGCAGGTGGAAAGCTTATTACGAGATCAAAGCTCCTTACAAAGACCCAGGGGAAGACTATCTCTAGTGTAGGCCAATGGCATTCCACTCGCCCGCCGAGATCCTGGGCTGGTTCAATCTACGTTTGACGTTGCCACTTGTTTATACCCGGCATCCATATACCTGACGGAGAGTCCACATTACGCCGGAAGCTTTGCTTCTGATATCTGGATGGCCATGTCGAGGACAATACTTTCCCTGTTAATCCCTGGAATCCGTGGGACGTCACATTCGATCGCTGCTGCTTCTTTGAAGCCCACCTGAGGACGGCACATTCCTCGCTACCACGGCACAACAACGTTCTTTCTCCCGCCTCTCCTACGTCGACCGTGTTTGACACCGAACCATGATCAAACGCTTATCGATCGGCCCCATCACTCTTAAATCCAGCAATGAGTGGACATGCGCGAGACAGCTCGACCGAGTCCTTCTCTTCGCTGTCAACCCTACAACAGGAATCCAGGTCATTCCTGGACGAGAAGCGAGCCCTCGACAATGAAGTGGAAAATCATGGCTGGAATACCAAGAGCAAAGCGTGGCTACGGTCTCACGCTCGTAGCATTGCGCTACCCTCCGTCTGCGCATTCGGTATTCGAGCCATATATGCAGTCCTACCCAGCTTCATTCAGAGTCGAATAAACGGCGAGCACACCAAGCCGGAACGAATATCTCCTACGAGCTACCTCGACGGCCTACGAGGGCTCGCAGCGCTCTTCGTATTCTTCTGCCATTACTCCTACAACTGCTACGTAATAACACACGGCTTTGGCCTGGGCGACCAAGGCGAGAACTACCATATCCTACAATTGCCTATAGTCCGACTGTTTTATTCAGGACCACCCATGGTCTGCATCTTCTTCGTTATTTCTGGATATGCCCTTTCCCTCAAACCAATAAAACAGATAAGGGCTAGACAACTGGACAGTTTGCTTAGTACGATGACATCTTCCATATTTCGGAGAGGAATACGCCTGTTCCTGCCGTGTTTCATCTCCACCTTCATGGTCGTCGTTATGATACGACTGGGTTGGTACGAACAGACCCGCGAGTTTGCAGCGAACAAGGAATTCCTCCGCAATGTCATCGAACACCATCCAAAACAACTAGACACATTGTACGAGCAGCTTTGTGACTGGACCTGGGATATGTTTCAGTTTGTGCACATCTGGGAGTGGAAGCAATTCGCAGGAAGCACTGGTTACGACCTACACCTATGGACCATTCCAGTCGAGTTCAGGGCATCCATGATGCTTTTCCTAACCATCATCGGACTCGCTCGTGTCCGTGTCTGGATACGGTTCGTGCTACTGCTTGGGTGCATGTATTTCGTTCTCCGTAGCGATAGGTGGGAGATGTTCCTCTTCTACAGCGGCATGCTGTTGGCCGAGGTAGACGTGATCCGAGATAGTATTTACTCTCCTCCACAATCACCTTTGCCGACTAAGGAAGGCCGCGCAGATTCCATGGGCATCCTCTCACAACCATCGTCTCCGATCTCGGAATCCCCGACCAACCTCACCCGCCAAAAGCTAGCGAGCTGCCTCTGGATACTCCTCGGTCTCTTCGCTCTTTATCTCATGTCCCAACCCGACGATTTCTCGGAAAATACGCCTGGTTGGATCTACCTCTGCTCTCTCATTCCCGAATGGTTCACCACCAAATACCGTTTCTGGCAGTCCATGGGCTCCGTCCTCTTCGTCTTTGCCGCCTCCAATTGCGCACCTTGGAGAAGACCGCTTGAGACACCTCTTGTGCAGTACCTTGGCAAGATCAGCTATGCAATTTACCTTGTGCATGGACCGCTTATACATGTTTTTGGGTATGTTGTGGAGCCGTGGGCGTGGAGTATTACAGGGACGGAGGGATGGAGGTATCATGCTGGATTTGTGCTGGGGGCGGTTTTCATTATACCCACGACTTTTTGGGCTGCGGACCTGTTCTGGCGGTTCATCGATACCCCGTGTGTCAAACTGGCGAGGTGGGTGGAAAAGAAGTGCGCCGTTGAATGATAAGGAATGTTCATGGAGGGACGGGCATGGAAGCTTGGGCATGCGGCAGGCCAAGGAAAAGCAGGTCGCACGATGCGTCGCTGTCACAACAGAACTCGATAACGAGGCGATGATGACGACGATGACGACCCGCATGTAGTAGCAAAGAGAGGCCGCCGCTGCAATTTCAGGAAACTGTCTGGGACAGTAAGATTCGAATGGATACCACTGAGCGTGTTTCCATCTGTACTGCATTGAGCTAAGACGGTGTTCGGGACGCAGGCAATTACCGCATAGGCGTTCTGGGAGGCGGAATCATGTACCACTGCCCGTGTACGCTGTCGTAAACGCGGTTGCATTTGCATCCGGAAATAGTCCTCCTTCTCGCTGTTATCTCTCTCCTCACGATCAAAACCCTCGCTCGCCTCTTCGATCCAACCACGTTCATACACGGCCATGGAAACAAGAACCAACGAACGAAAGCACCAAGTTGAACGGTCCAAGATCCGTATCCTCTGTTCATATAAAAGATCACTCCTCACGGTGGTACGTTGGTCAAGGGGCTCATTTGACTGATCCGATTTGACAGTCATTTGCTCTCTTTGCACCAAACGGGTTTGTTGGCGTAACGGTGATGGACATCATGGCTTCGGAATGAATGCTCTGCCCTCTCCTTTTGGCTCTTTCAGTCTATTCGAGTACTGCATTCCTAGGCAGCGAACAACGACCTCGGAGCAGCGACACCACACACGAAAATCTCGCCACATACGGTTGTGCTCTGTAAGATGTACATGCCGTCTTCCCTTCTGCCTCGACTTGCAACGCCATGCACTCTTACAAACAGAACGGCCCCCCTCCTCTCCCGCCATTTCAACCTCGACACCGTACTCAGCCCCGTCCCAGCGTCAGATTTCCGTCCCTCGCGCCCATAAGCTCAACATCGAAAACCAGTGTCGCATTCGGCGGGATCGTACCCGGTACGCCTCTCCTTCCGTATCCGAATTCTGGCGCGATAGTTAAGCGGCGGATTTCGTGCGGACACATGTCGTAAAGGCCGGCGTCGAACCTAGTGCGTTCAATCGTCAGCTCCATCATTTTCCTCTACACTCCCCGTTCCTCGCTTTTTTGCAGCCGTGGGGCATGGGGCAAAAGCCATAGAGGAGGGGTTAGGGAGGATGCGTTTTTGTTTACCCTTCGATGACGTCCCCGTTGCCTAGCGTGACGTTGAATGGCTCGCCGGCCGGCCAGGGGTGTGCGGAATTGTACGAGCTGTCGAAGAGGGAGCCGTTGCCTGCGAGCGTGCCGTTGTAGTTTAGAGAGAGCGTGTTGTTGATCTTTGTCCGCTGGGGGCAGGTCCTGCACAGCGTGACTTCGACGGTAACTGTCGGGAGAGAGAGGGGCGAGGCGTCGCAGTCGAGCAGGGCGCGGTGAAACGAGGGCCGGGCGATGACGGCGAAGGTTGGTATCGCCAGGACAAACAACGAAAAGAGGGAAGCGGTCAACATGTTTCGATCTAGGGCCAACAGTGGTGGCAAATGAGTGATGAAAGAGAGGTGCGACCGGATCGTAAGTCAATTTGGACTTGAAGAGATGGGGAACCTCATCTGACTTAGAGTAAGAGTTACACTGCGCGAGATCGAAGCGCAAAACTGTTCGATAACGACTCTACGAGCCGTATATGAAGCACCGTAAAACTGGCACAAGATGCTGCCGCATGCGGGACACGGGCAGGAAAGAAGCTGTTTCGATGCTAAATGACGGCCAAATGAGGGAATCGAAATGCGCGTAATCTATGTCACACACGCGCAGTTGAGCGACCAAGCCCCAGGGGCACGATTCGAACCAGGGGGCGTGTGCCAAGTGCGAGCAAAAGGCAGTGGAAATTGAACAAGCAAATGCAGTATGCGCATACAAGCGGAGTTCCAGAGGGAAAGACGTCGTTCCGATGCTGCTCCTCGCTTTCCACGCAAACCACTTGTGCCTGCCGTCACCGTCTAAACTCCCTTCTTTTCCTCACTGCTCGACTCATCCACGATCTCCAGCCCCTTCTTCTCCTCCAGCTCCGTCTTAGGCATCACCTCCCCAGCCTCCTTATCGTACGTCATGAACGTATCGTCGTTCATCCACCTGTACCGCCACCAAAACACCACTGTCTGCAGCGCGAGTGCAATCGCGGGGCCAGCCCACACCCATATCAAATTCGGGTCGCTGATGGCGGGGCCAAGGATCTGGGCCAGGGCATTGGAGAGCGCGTTCATCTGTGGACCAAATCAGCTCGCCGGCTGCAAATGCTAATCGCAGGGAAGAGACCCGAAAGCGCAAGAGGATAGGGGAAGCTGGCACTTACGAAGAGGAAGATGGCCATCACGAGCGCCTTCATGTTCTTGGGGCTCCGCGCATACGCAATCTCATAGGCTGTGACCTGACAGAAACACTCACTCAACGCGCCCAACACCACGACCGGAATCTGCGCCCAAATACTTAGGTTACTGACTCCGCTGCCCTGATCGCAACCTGTGGCATAGTACCCACACGGGCTCGTCTCGTACACGCGCCACTGCACAATCGCCCCTATTACGCCACTGATCCAGGCGAGCGTGAAGCCGGTGGTGATACGGCTTATGCGCCCAAATTTGATGTTGCGGCGCGCGAGCGTGGGGTAGAAGATGTACGAGAGGAACGGGATGAAGAAGATAATGGAGAGGGGGTTGAAGTTGCCGAGGAGGTCGTTAGGCGCGCCTTTGGTCGTCATAGTGGAGCCCTGGCTTGAGAGTACGGAGCCGATACCGCCGTCGTTTAGATACCAGACCGGGAAGTACAGAAACATTGCACATGCGGCGAGCGTGCGGTGCACGTCCTCGACGAGCTTGTCGTTCCAGGGCACGCTTATGCCTTCCGCTGCGAGGACGGAGGGTCTCGCGGCGTTCCAGAAACCTTCGCTCCATACTTTGCCCTTGTTCTTCTTGATCGCAAGTCCAACGATTCTGAAGACGTGCGTCATTTCGGAACCTTGTGGTTTGAGTCTAATGGTCTTTTTGTAGGTCGCGAGAAGGACAAATGGGAGCAGGAAATAGACTATGCCTGGGAGCAGGAAGGCGAGCCACCAGCCAACGTACTTTTCGCAGTAGGTGGTGGCGATTGTGAAGAAGGCGCCGACATTTACGAAGCCGTAGAAGACGAGGGAAAGCCGCTGAATCGTGGTTTCGGGGTCCACGAGGACTTTCTCACCGGATTTTAGGATTTTTGTGTACTCTCGTTGGTGAGTGTATTGGTCTAGGAGGGTGGGGAGGATGTTGGGCTTGAAGATGCCTAGGAAGAATTCTCAGTGTCTGAATCAATGAGATGAATTAGATTTACTTACCAGCACCGATAGCCAAAGTGAATAAACTGATCATGAAAGGCGCAATCGCATTGGGTCCTTGCAGAATAGATGGGATGACCCCAATGATCATGACGACGTGCGCCACGCCACAGATCAGAACACCAACGACAATAGCATTGTATCTAGTTGTACATCGTCAGCCATGTTGCTGCGTTGTTGTTGTTGTTGTCGTTGTCCGCGATTGCATGCTTACCGGCCGAAGCTCGAATCCGCCCACCATGCGGCAGGAATGGGAATCGCATATGCAAGAAACTTGAACAGCAGAACGAAAGCGTTCGAAAATCGCAACCCCTTGCCGAGTGCTCCAGCAGTTTTCTCAGTGCCGCGTGGCGGCGCTCCGGCGCCATTCCCACCTAAGCATAATCAGTACCTGTGTATAAAAGGGCTGAAGCAGCCATTACCCTCGGGAAGCGGGAACTGCATAAAGTTGTTGAAGATCTGAGCCGCCCCATAATATGACGCTCGTTCCGCGAGCTCACAGATACACAGGAGCCAGGCGACCCAAGGGATGCTATCTGACACCTTCCTCAGGGTCACTCGCTCTTCTTCCGTTGGACGGGGGTACAGTTCGTCGTCAAGGGAAGCAGTGGAGCGCTCTCGGTCAGCTTCAATATCTGCACTCGAACGAACATGACGCGCAGCCTCCTTCTCAGTGATCACGAGAGAACGTCGCGCATCGTACTCAACGGAGGCCTTGGGCGGCTGCGAAGCCACGACGTCGCTAACGATAGTTCCTTGGATCAGTGCTAGACTGTTATGAGCATGTGCTTGTCGCGAGAGCGGAGGTGTACGTACACATGGCCAAAGACGCGAGTCTCGAGGAGTGTAGGCTGTACAGCTGGAAAATCGGAAAGACCCTGGAATGGGCGCAATTAATACATCGGAATCTATCTACGCTCACAGGTGTTCCGACGGTACGGTATCATGTTCAATCCCAGATTGAGTATATCGCGTGCTCTCCTGGGCCAAGCACGTCGTCTTGCGCCATTTGGGGAACGCGGGTCCCCCACATGATGCCTGCGTGACAATGTCTAGCCATCCATGTCGTGACAGGTTACGTATACAACGTTGCAATCTGCGGTCTTTGTACTGACTTGATAATCTGCAGAGCTGCGGCGTATAGCCGTCTCGTCCGGGATCGTGATAGCTCATCGTCTTCGTGATACAATTACTTGTGGCTCGGTTAGGAGGGTGAAGTAACTCGAGCCCCTGGTGCAACGGTCCGTTTATCCTTCCGAGAATCGTTGACATGCACCGAGAATCTCTCCAAGAAGCGTGAAGCAAGCGTCAAAGTAGCGATGAGTTTGCTGGTCGGCAAGTTTCGATTGCGCGACTGCAGGGTTACAACACTACCGCGTCGGGAAGGTGGCTCGCACAGTATGCAGCATGATGCTAGCATTGCTGAGCTATGGGTAGGTGGATCCTAGACGCACTCTGATGGAGATCACCGAGCCTAAACATCTTTATTCAAGAGTGGACGTGTGGTTGCAGGTGATGTCCCATGCACCGCTTCCTTGCGGACGCTTTGGACCGGTCGTGGCAGCATCCATTGTGCTGATAGTGCACCACCGGACAGCGCAGATGTTCTGGAAGCTTTTCTAGACCCTGGCATTGACCTCGCGTGAGAAGCATGATGTTGGACGTAAGGCTCATCCCAAGCTCTCCCACTCTCTGCTCGCGTTGGCCTGATATGGTGCCTTGTGCTGGTGGAACGGGTATCGAGTAGCGAACGTTTATGCTAGTGTCGTCGAGACCTTCAAGTTGTATCGTGTGCTTGATGATGGCCTCGACGAGCTCCGTGGGTAGTCTCTTGCCACATGCGATGTATGTGTTCGCGCGTATCGCTGGCATACGCTCGTAATATCGCTGAATACGAGCGAGCATTCCCCAGACATTCTTGTACGATCTCTCGCAGTACTCGTCGTTCCTGCCACCAATGTGCGTGTAATCGCGCATTGCGCGCTCGATCTCGCGCTCGTGCTGAACGACATCCCAGACGTGCTTGCGCTTGTGCCACTGCATCGAGAGCAAAGCCATGAGCAACGCGTCCAAGTCTCTCTGCACGGGCTCCGGAGTGCGCTCCATCTCCACGAAATCGTCGAAGTCCATCCACTGCGCGAAAGTGCCTTTTGCGCGGTCGTGTAGTATCCACGTCTTCATCCATATGAGCAACTCGATAGCTTCCTCTTCTCCTTCAGGCAGTCGCGCGAGCCGTTCAATCTCCTTGATTATTTCCGGGATCTTCTGATACATAAAGAATAGCTCCATGGCTGGCTTCTTGTGTTGTCGGTCGACGAGCTTGATAGCGACTTTCAGCTGCTGCGCGTAGGTTCGAGCGGACTGCGGTGTGGCGCAATCCCAGAGTGAGGCGCGGTAGGAGATAGGGACGTCTGTATCGTGGTCTCAGTCAGAGTGTGCAAGCAGGACGTGCTCCAGAAGCTCGTGTACCAAATATGTTGCCGTTGCGAACGAAGCTTTTCCCAGCCTCGTGGAAAGCCAGCAGCTTCTCGCCGTCCACTGGACGCAGCATTCTTGCCCTTACTGTAATCATCCACTGCTGTAACATCGTATTGAAGTGTTGGTCGTGTAGACGGGTCTCCATGGCGGGCTTAACGAGTACGTGAGTGGTGCTCTCGTGGACGCTTTGCAAAGATCTCTCTTGGTGGAAGAGTGGTAAGAACTGCGGAGCAACACGAGATTATGGCTGGAGCTGTTCGCCAGCAGACAGCCTTGAGTTGCGGGTTACATATTCCTGCACGTCGCCAATGGTGGAGAATGGCATGACGAAGCAGCGGACGAGACGCGGAGAAGATGGACGCGAGAACGTGTGACTTGGCACCGAAAGCTTGCAGCACAAGAAGCAATCCAGACCTACGTTTTCCATTCTCACCAATAATTTAGACCTTCGGACGAGATGCTGAAGATGCCTTGTGACACTGCAGGACTTCACACTGACTTGAAGAAGCTTGATGCTATCGCGTACTCACGTAGGACGAGTAGACTCTAACATGCATCGCTGTATCTCAGGAGACCACATCTTCGGTAGTGTACACGAGAATCAGAATCTTGACGAATAACCGACATCCTTCTAGGTTGCAGCATCGAATAGTCTATTATGGGAAGCAACAGTTGGGCCTATCTTGCAAGCAATCCGTTTGCTGTTCTGGTTTGCCATCACGTGTCATGCTCCAACTCTCTCAACACGGAAACGAGCAAGTGAACGCCTTCTTCTACTTCCCAAGTCGGAATCTCACTTTTCAAAGTACTATAAATCAGCTCGATCACTTCGTCACTCACAGTGACACAAAATTTAATGCAACAGGTGCTGTATAGCGCTTTTCGGGATAATTATCAAGGCCCGCGGCACTAGGCTTCTGCTCATATGAGCCAGTGAGTCTTACGATGATTTCGATTTCGAGCCGCGTCATACGTTGACACTGTTTGAGGTGAGCCGCGGTGGCTCGAGTCATATCCATGATCGCGAAGGATTTTTTAAGGTCGCCTGTTTCCTTCTGAAGGGTCATCTTTCAAATAGAAGTCATCTTGGAGACCTTGGGCCAACGAATTATGTGATACTAAGGAACAGTGAGCTTTATGTGACGAACGTGCTGGCGAAACCTATGGCATAGGTCAGTTCAGAGGCCAGAGAAGGTGGTGTTCGGGGTTGGGGATCGCATGAAAATTTCTTTGCCATTCTGAGATCGCCGCTCAATCCGGATTTAAGAAGGATCAAGAAGCTTGAATGTATCAACGGTTTCAAGCCATAGAGGTGAAGAAGAGTTTGAGAGAAGTAGGCTTAAGCCTACCTCAACGAATTATTAGGGTTCCCTGACACATGTCCAACTTCTTAGATAGAGCGTAAGTGGGAGTGAATTTTGAAAGAAGAGAAAAAGAGTGTACCAAGCGTTTCCGCCCTTCGTGCCTTCCAGGTTTCGTGACTATGATTGTTAGGTCCGCCGTCCAACTTTCGTGCTGAACTCGAGACCATAGCGCCAAAGCTACAATGTTTAGTACGCCTGCGGAGGCCGCTATAGGGCACGAGACAGAAAGAAGAAATCCTCCCACTGGATAGTCCCGTGTTGTGAAGAGCAGTTCAAGTTTGTCCAGCACTAGTGCTTTTGACGGGAATTGGTGAGCTGTTTATGCTCTGTGAGTTATTTGTCGCTTCGCTTCCTCTTTTTTGAAGTCTTCGCAGCAGCTTGTCCATTTCGATGATTTTTAGCAATAATGCCAATCAGCTCATTTACTTTCGGGCGGAAAACCTTCTCCTGTCTTTCGCACCTATCGAGCTCCGTAGAGTACTGCTCTATGATATACCTGCTAAATTCATTGAAGCGCACCATGTCGCCTTTCTCGCGAGCCACCCGTAGATTAAAGAAGCATCGAAGAATCTTGTTCCGGAAAGTGTCGTCGTGCGAACCTCGGACAAGCTGGTAGAGTTTCCAAAAGCCGGGAAACTCGTCTTCAGACGCAAGAGATAGTGAGTGCTGTTGTGAGCCTCGCATCGCTTCGACTACTTCCAGCCTAGCCTTGTGGCTGTCGTTTCCTGGCTCAACCTCTGTTGGCTCACCGACTCTGTCGATGCGGACGTGCTGAACTCCTTGGAGGTTACGAAAGGGCTTTAGAACTTCGCTTGCTCTATACACACTCCGAATAGGACCCACGTAGGGCCAATCAATATACCGTGTAGAAATCGTGATAGAGGTGAGTCGGTGCGAGGTTGGGAACCGACTGACAAACCAGCGAACGTTCTCCAGCAAGTCCAATTGGAGTTCGTTCTCATTCCGCCTCTGCTGGCGCGGAATGGTGAGATATGGTTTGTATCTGAGAGGCGCTACGGGTTCCGGTGAGGCTTGAATACGGATCTCAATTTTCCGAGCGTACGAAAAGAAGGATGGTCTATGCCCCTCATATTCAGGGTAGATGGTCGTCCAGGGCTCAACTCCTGCGCAATAGGTGATTCCATTACAGTTAATGCTGACTTCGAAGGTGCTGGATGTGTATAGTTCATCGAGCGCTTCCTTGTGGATTTGGCGGTTGACGCCTAGTATTGCCGGAAATGATCGAGGCAACACTCGATTCACGCCCCGATGGATGCTTGAGAAGAGCTCCTCATAGATACGAATGCGAAGCTCAGCAGGCAGCTCCAGAAATGGGAATATTTTGGCCGATGCCTTAGCGCTCAACACCTCTTCCGAAGATGCAGACTTGGACATGCGTTAGCGCGTGAATTATCTCTACTACACTTCAACTTACCTGGCGAGTATCTGCCATAGGTCTCTTGATCCTCTTTGGTGGTTCCTTTGGGAGGTTAAAAGAGAGGTGTGTCGTGGTAGTGTTACGATCGGCTGTTGGCGCCGAAGCTTCGTGGTAGAGTTGTGAGGGTCCACTCGTTGAGAAGTCGCAAGAGAGTCATGGTGTGTGAGTTAACTGAGAAGTGAGTAGGTGAGGTTTGGATTGAGTAATTTGTGTAACCTTCTCAAGATTACGTTAGGGGAAATGGCACGATACCAGTTCATGCGAAACTAGTAGGCGTAAAGGCAGAGCGAAGCTCAGTCTTGCTTAGCCTTACACTTCTTCCACCATTCTTCCCGAAAAGGGCCTCATTCCACCCTTCATCATATCACCTTGAAATACCCTCCCTGCCGGCCCATCTAGCCATTCTCCTGGCACACCTAGAACAGTGCCTTGCCGATTCTGGATGTACCTGACATAAACCGAGTGCGCTTTCGGCTCTTCAGCCTCTGGCTCTTCCGCACCACCCTCTGCTGCGATCTCCGCAACAGCTTTGCCTCGTCGCTTAGGCGCTTGCTTCTTGAGCAGGCGGTTGATGGTGTCCATCTACACGGCATCAGTAACAGGAGCCGAGTATGAAGAGTGGCGTGTACAGACCTTCTCCTCCTCGTTCCTCTTTTCGCTCAGATTCTTCCTTCGCCTAGCCATCTCTGCCCTTCTCATCGCATGCTCTTCCGCAGTGAGATGCTTCTTCTTTTGTGCCTCATTGCTCAATGCCATAAGCTGGCCTCCATCAAGCTCGTGCCTCTGTCTCCTCGTCATCTTCGAAGGATCCGGTGTATGACTGCGACTCCCAGAATCCACGAGCTCCTCATCGCTGTCGAAGTCGTCTATTTCACCCTCTGCATCCTCTTCACCAAGACCGTCTTCTTCATCTGGCTCGCCTTCGGCATCCTCGTCGGCAGACGGAACGTCGGACAGCTCCTCGTCGTCGTCATCGTCCAACGCCATCTCCTTGTCTTCGACGCTTGGCAGTGGTGCGGTGATCTTGACGCTGGGTTTCGAACCTTGAACGGGGCCCTTCGGGTGCTTGTATGGGAGCGGAGGGTGCAGCGCGGGTGCATCTACCATCTCCTCGTCCTCTTCGCCCTCAGCGTCCTCATCCTCGTCCTCTCCCATGTCGTCATCTTCTTCTCCTTCGGCGTCTTCATCCTCTTCTTCGTCGTTCGGCTCGGGATCCTCTTCCTCGTCTTCGCTAGACTCCTCGACTATAGGCTTCTTCCGAGGTCGGCTGCCCACTACTATCTCGCCGCCTTCAAAAGAGTCCCTGCTGTTGACCGTAATGTTCCGGCCGCGGTTAGACGAGGACGAATTTGTGACCTCGCGGAGCTTGCTCGGCGGTGCTTTAACGGTGAGCTTGATGGACTGGCGGGGCTCTTCGGGGGAGGTACGCTCTATCGATAGGGAGGAAGTGGGTGCTGCGGCGCGTCTCGGGCGTGAGCTGGCGATAGAAGGTGTTGGGTCAGCTTCTTGGGTTGGATTTGACCTGGTGCGTAGACGACGGGAAGCCATGTTAAGGAGGTGACTCTGGAGCAGTGACAAGTAGAGAAATGTTCAAGAAAGGTCGAGACTGGAATGGTTGCTTTTTGGCTTGCAGTGAAAGGTCTTTTGGTGGATGTGCTAATTGCTGATCCTTGGGATAGAGTTACGGATCGCGTTTTGAAGTATTGTTGGTGCGCGACTGTTCGCCTTGCATGTGGTACAGCAGCGCCGTAGACTCGTGCCTTCTCACGACAAGCATCGCACCGCCACATACCTGCTGGAATTCGCGTTCACGCTTCCTTCCGTCCAATCGTCGCTGGATGCCCCGTCATCCTCCGTACTAAGGCGCCGTAAGCGCTTGATGGGTCGCTCAATCCTCTCCGTCATTATGGATGATACAAGTTAGCAATAAATAGTAATAACCAGGAACACTTTTCGCGCAATTGCAACCTGCCTCGTGATGGAGCTGCCCCAAGTGGTGATGGAGTTTTGAGGAGCTCAAAAGCCTAACCAGATATGGTAAGTACCTCGGCCCAACCAGCTGCACACCTCGAAGCCACTGTCCGCACAAGACACGGAGATACATTCAATCATATCACACTCTTACATACGTCAACTACGAAATGTCGGACCCCAAGAACTCCATACCCTCCTGGCAACGTGCTGCATCCTATTCCCCCAGCGTCGAGGATTCTACCAAGCAGGACCCATCCCCAACCAGAACCTCCATACCACCACAAGAGCCTGGCGCAGAGGAAGCAGTACGGACAGACCAGCTGGACGAAGCAGCGTTATTACAGCAAGGTCGATCGTTCCTCCAAGAATCTCACATTAGAGTTGCGCCAAGGGAGAGGAAGATTACATTTTTAGAGCGGAAAGGACTGAAGAAAGAACAAATCGAGCAGCTACTTGGTGGGACTGATACACCACAACCCGTGAAGAGCGGACTAAAAGAATCAGGGTGGGCGGCAGAGCTCAAAGCGACACAGACAGTAGCTCCTGCGCCTCAGCCGAAGAAGGATGTTCCACCTATCATCACATATCCCGAATTCCTTGTCCAAGCGCACAAGCCAGAGCCACTCGTGACTACGAAGCGACTTCTTAACACCTTGTACGTAGCAGGCGGAAGCGCCGCGTTGATATATGGCTTTTCCAAATACATCGTCGCTCCTATGGCAGACACACTCACGGCGGCGCGTCATGAACTCCTCTCCCATGCAACAACACAGATTGATGCCCTGAATGATAAGCTAGAAGGCATGGTGTCTACAGTCCCGACCACAGGTCTTCCAAGGAAGGATATATATCACGATATGGACGATATTGAATCATTAGCATCGGATCCGACGGAGCTGTTCCACAGAGACATCGGCATCCAGACCTCACCTTCCTTATCGCGGCGCGGTTCTCTCAAGGCCGATTCGTTGAACAGTGACAATAACACTCTTTCGAATCCAATCGATACCGTTTCGAAGCATGAGGATCGCCTGAGAATCATGGCTTCTCACCTTACCGAGCTCTCCGACTCTGCGAAGAACAACACATCCGCCAACACCGAGGTCAGCGAGAAGCTGACCGATCTCAGATCTTACTTGGATGAGATGCTGTACGCAAGCCCCTACTATGGATACGGATACGCTGGTGTAGATGGGCGAGGGGTTGGTGGTACGGGAGGAAGCGGTCCAGGAAGCTTGAGCAACAAGGATGACCCCATCGAGAAAGTCAAGGCAGAGATCAGAAGCGTGAAGGGGGTGTTGTTGAGTGCGAGGAACTTTCCCAGTGCGCAGCATAGGAGTGTTCCGGGTCGGTAAAACGTAGTCAAGGTATCCCTCCAACATAGACAGTCGGAGTGGGGCCGGCAACTTGCAAAGGGACCTTTGACTGGCTCTCTTCCAACGCTCAACCTCATCATGGCCCATATTCCTCGGACGATCACATGACCCGTGGATACAATTTGAGGGTGATATTTGACGTTCGGCCTATTCGAGTCAAATTGAGATCAGCTGAGCCATTCATTCAATCAGGAGCTCATTGTCGGCTAAAATCAACCTCTCAGTTGAAAAGTTCTTACCTTCCTCACAACAACAGTTATCTCAACCACATTCGCATTCAGCTTCACTTACCAGGGGTTTCGCAAATGTCCGCACTGATTCCCGGCTCTGATAGCACGCATAGAGAATCGCCAAGGCGAAGAAGAGGACACGCAAAACAGCCAATCAGGCTGAGGTGAGCTTCACAGACAATTTCCAGTTCATAAAGCACTCCGCCGAGCTGCGCTACGAGTTCCCTAATAAGCCTGTTCGGGCATTGTTTTTCGTGCTCCAAGGGAAGAGGCATCTTGCGAAGCGATGGCGAACAATGCCATACCACGATCCTCCGGAAGAAATACTTCATTCACCAAGTGGCCTCAGACTATCTATACTGTGGCATTCTGTACGACATCGTGGGTCTCATCCCATCGTGTAGTTTCCTGCTGCTCACGTCACATTGCCAAGCTCGGATGGTAACCTGACGATGAATTTGAGGAGTGGAGGGAATATGCATCGTTCCCGGTCTTGATCATTCGCAAAATATGCAAAGTCAACCTAAAAGTTGATCTCTCGAATCCTACTACCGCCCAACCTTTGAATGTTACAAAAGCCTCCGCAAGAATGATCAAAAGTATTCCACCTCTAGAAGCGCCTTCAAATACCGGCATCAATCCGAAAAAACTTGCGGCCCCTGGTCGGATACCTCGCGTAAGGGCCTCCGTTGGTCAGCCTCGACGTTACGATAGGAGGATGGCAAGAAGATTTGACGTGGATGTAGAGCTCATTGTTCAATGTCCACAATGTACCGACAGTGACAGTATTAAATCGTACGGTTCCAGCTTCTGAGCTTCACGACTTGAAGCAAGCACTGAGAAGTAACCGCGCTTTACAGACAACTCCAGTCGATTCGGATTGCTTCCTAATATGATCGAACCTACCTGCAACCTCCTCCACGATGGCATCATCAACAAGCTCGCAATACACCTTTGGTACGTCCGGACAGCTCGTAGCCAGAACGACTTTGGAAAATACGTCGAATATCAGCAACAGCTGCTGTCTGCATGGAAGACAGAAGTGAAATCGCGCAGTTGTCGTGCAAGGCAGCTTTGCCACGATTTGTCCGCGACGAGAGTTTTTGAGAAGACGAACAAGACGGAGAAGCGAAGCAAAAGCCAGAAGACCGAATGCCAGCCTTAGCCTCTGAAGAGCACAGTGTTTCCCTTCATAGCAGAGGGCGTTATCAGACATCAAGGAGTTCCCCCCCCCAAAATGTAGCAAGCACAGCATGTTGTACACGCATCGAATCAAAGCCACTGTCTGGTAATGTGATTGTATTAAACTTCCTCTGAGCATGAGTGGTGGCCCAGCTGCTCTACATATTCTACAGCACAGTCACAACGAAGGGACGATACTCCCTACTGAGTCTAAATGGGCCTCATGTTGTGGTTATATTGATGATATACCGCTATCCTACTGATGGGTTATTGTCGGCCATTGCCCTGTCTAATTCCAATGTGATGGCGAACATAGCGTGAGACCTTCTCCCAGCATCCATCAGTCGTTCATCAAAGCAACGATGTCTCCACACTCGCGTTACAATCTTGACTACAGAGAAGTTTCATCGTCCTAGACCCAGCTGCTAATGTGACTGTCTCACTGCCGGAGCGTGCTCCTAGCTCAGAGGCACGAAGGAGCCGCGGTTCTTAGATGAGCCTGTCGTCGCCGTTCACGGAGATTCGACGCGTACAGGAGACTGAGTTATACGAAATACTCCAATAGCGCTTTGCTGTACCGTGTCCTCGGTCCAGCGCGCTCACTCATGAAAAACCGATTGCTCCGTAAACGCGTCGCACTCACACCAAATTCCCCTACCAACTTCAACACGTTCATATCAATGTCCATGCGCCCAATTCGCGGTATACGTTTATAGGCCGACTTTATGCACCGTCCATGTTGCTATCAGGTTTCTCTACGGCCCTGCTCTGATTAGAGATGCCGCGCAGCAGTCCGAGTATATATACCTTCGACATCCCAGGCAGTGGTTCGCACACACCTCGGTCTGACCTTCACCACCTACTGCCCATGCATGTCATCCATGCCTTCATTCTGGCCTTGCACTTCCGTCCGCCTTTTGTCGAACCCTTCCTCCATGTCCGTCCGTGTCCGCCGAGTATGCGGAATTGCGCAGCGGGGCCCTAGATAGTGGATCAATCTATTCCGGTCTGGCATCAGGGATTCTGCCATATGTTCCCAATCACCGTCTAGCACTACGTTGCGTCGTGTGGTTCGAGCTGCGGTTCTAACGATCGTAATTTATGCTTGAGCCTGTACAGTCACCATGGTTAGTGGCGGGTTGGTGCTGTCGCCGCTCGAGATGATTTGAACGCCAGCTTCGCACCCTACCGGCAAGGTAACCGTAGCTCCATATCCCTGAGGTGATTGTTCTCAGGCCTTCCGTCCCTGAGAAACGTTTCGTGGTAGGTCTGGACGAACTTAACACATTAATATCCATGAAAAAGTAGCAAGAAGACCACGACGACCGCCGTCTGACCCTACTCGCTTCACGCAAAACATGAGTTCACAAGGAAATCTTCTGTTCCTATCCGTCGTCGACGTCAATGGAC
>Ga0181467_100201_pt1 | contig 29797 bp, 31 predicted proteins | sample InSIn5gowninarea_2_FD_119079 | JGI IMG/M metagenome (GOLD analysis project Ga0181467, IMG submission 119079) | Clean room microbial communities from NASA Spacecraft Assembly Facility at Jet Propulsion Laboratory, Pasadena, California, USA -... ... | reverse complement strand
AAGGCCAGATTGTCATGAACACCGAAGACGAAATCTTCTTTCCTTCTTTGACTGTTGGTCAAACAATCGACTTTGCAACACGGATGAAGGTGCCTGCTTCTGTCACCGCTGGCTTCTCAAGCAAGGAAGAAGCACGCCAAGCTTCAAGAGACTTCCTGCTCAAGCAGCTTGGTATTGCCCATACCAAGAATACCAAGGTTGGCAACGAGTACATCCGAGGAGTCTCTGGAGGCGAGAGAAAGCGTGTCAGCATTATTGAAACCATGGCTACCCGTGGAAGTGTCTACTGCTGGGACAATTCTACACGTGGTCTTGATGCTAGTACAGCACTTCAATACGTCAAGGCTGTTAGATCCATGTCTGACATCTTTGGGCTCGCCTCGATCATTACCCTTTACCAAGCTGGCAATGGAATATTTGATCAATTCGACAAAGTGCTCGTCCTTGATGAGGGCAAGCAGCTGTACTATGGCTCGGCCAAGATGGCCAAGCAGTTTATGGAAGACATTGGCTTTTATTGTCCAGACGGAGCAAACGTAGCTGACTACCTGACTGGTAATAATCCCTGACCAAGCACCTTCTGGAGCACGTCTAACTTTGTTTACAGGTGTTACTGTACCTACCGAGCGACAGATCCGCGAAGGCTTCGAATCCAAGTTCCCAAGGAACGCTGACCAGATCGTCGAACTATACCAGGCATCGACTATCAGAGAGCAGATGGAGATCGAGTATGACTATCCTACCACAAGCGAGGCGAAACAACGAACTCTCGAGTTTCAACAAACTATCGCGGACGAAAAGACTTCAGACATCCTCACGAAAGGCGCACCTACAACGGTCGGCTTCGGAGCACAACTCAAAGCTGCGGTTCAAAGACAGTTCCAAATCATCCGGGGCGACATCAATGTCCTCATCATCAAGCAAGTGTCCAATCTCGTGCAAGCCCTCACGTCCGGCTCACTTTTCTACAACGCACCTGACACTTCCACCGGTCTCTTCATCAAATCTGGAGCTCTGTTTGTATCTCTACTCTTCAACGTCCTCCTCGCCCAATCGGAAGTTACAGATTCGTTCACTGGTCGTCCCGTCCTTGCGAAGCACAAGTCTTTTGCGCTTTACAACCCTATCGCTTGGTGTTTGGCACAGATCATCACAGACATGCCCATCTTGTTGTTCCAGATTTCCGCATTCTCACTCGTCATTTACTTCATGACTGGGCTCACCTACAGTGCCGGACACTTCTTCATATTCTGGTTCATCATCTTGATAAGTACCATGTGTATGACTGCGATGTTCCGAACCATCGGAGCGGCATTCAAAACTTTCGACGACGCAAGTAAAGTGGCAGGACTTGCTGTAATGGCGACTTTGCTTTACAATGGATACATGATTCCCAAGACGGAAATGCATCCTTGGTTTGTTTGGTGAGTTCATCGTCTTGCATTTGACGATCTCTACTGATGTACTTACTCAGGCTTTACTGGATTGATCCTCTTGCTTACGCCTACAATGCCCTGCTATCGAATGAATTCAGCGGAAAGATCATTCCTTGCGTCGGGCCAAACCTTGTTCCTAACGGACCCGGATATGGCTCCATGGAGAATCAAGCGTGTACTGGTGTTCGTGGCGCTCCTGTCGGCGCAACGAGTGTTACAGGTGATCAATATCTTGCTACCTTGAGCTACAGCCGTTCCGATCTCTGGAGAAACGTCGGTATCGTCATGTAAGTGTTTCCAAGACCATTTCTGATGATCGATACTAACGCAAACAGTGTTTGGTGGGTATTCTATGTTGCTTTGACTTTCTTGTTCACTTCCATGTGGAAGGAGACAAACGAACAAAAGGGTCTTCTTCTCGTCCCATCCGAGCTCGCCAAGCACGCTGTTCCAGCGATTCAGGACGAAGAGTCTCAACAGAACGAGAAGTCGACTCCTATCTCATCCAACGACTCGTCAATCGACAGATCAGACAACAAACTTGAGGGAGATCTCATTCGAAATACATCCGTATTCTCATGGAAGAACCTGACATATACCGTCCAAACCTCTGACGGCCCTCGTGTCCTTCTGAACGAGGTACACGGTTGGGTAAAACCTGGCATGCTCGGTGCGCTGATGGGAGCTTCCGGTGCTGGCAAAACTACTCTGTTGGATGTTCTGGCCCAACGCAAGACTGATGGAACCATCCACGGCTCTGTACTGGTCGATGGGCGTCCTCTGTCTATCAGTTTCCAAAGATCAACCGGTTACTGCGAGCAATTGGATGTGCACGAACCTCTCACGTGAGTATCTCCGGCAAGTCAAATAGCGAACGTGTCTTACTGACCATCCTCCCAGCACTGTGAGAGAAGCGCTCGAGTTCTCTGCCCTCCTTCGCCAACCTCGCACCACGTCCAAAGAGGATAAGTTGAAGTATGTTGACGTTATTCTGGACCTTCTGGAGATGCACGACATTGCAGACTGTCTCGTTGGAACATCTGGCGGCGCAGGTCTCTCGATCGAACAACGCAAACGCCTGACTATCGGTGTCGAACTCGTCGCCAAACCCAGCGTCCTTGTATTCTTGGATGAACCGACATCCGGTCTCGACGGCCAAGCAGCCTTCAACACGGTTCGCTTCCTCAAGAAGCTTGCCGGAGCAGGACAAGCAATCTTGGTCACCATTCATCAGCCCAGCTCTCAACTATTCGCTCAATTTGATAACCTCTTGCTTCTCGCAAAAGGTGGCAACACGGCCTATTTCGGCGAGATTGGCGAGAACGCTTCAGTGATTCGTGAGTACTTTGGTAAACACGGTGCACCTTGCCCCGAGGGGAAGAATCCGGCCGAACACATGATCGATGTCATCTCCGACACTTCAAAGAACTGGAACGAGACCTGGCTCTCATCACCCGAACACGACGCCATGCTTGCTGAACTTGACCGTCTGCAGGATCCTGCCAACAGCACACCTAGAGAGGATGAGACTGAAGGATTGGAATTCGCAATGCCTCTTTGGGAACAAATCAAGATTGTTTCTGGCAGAGCTAACACGACAATGTATCGCAATGTTGACTACATCAACAACAAATTCGCCTTCCATATCCTTACTGGACTGTTTGCTGGCTTTTCTTTCTGGCAAGTGGGTAACAGCGTGTCGGACATGCAGCAACGACTCTTTGCAGTCTTCAACGCTATCTTCGTGGCTCCTGGTGTTATCGGTGAGTAAAAACGATTGTCCTTATTCGGTCTGACAAAACGCTGATCGTGATTTTTCCTCCAGCACAACTCCAACCCCTCTTTATTGAAAAACGCGACATTTACGATGCCCGCGAGAAGAAGTCCAAGATGTACTCATGGATCGCCTTTGTCACTTCCCTCATCGTCTCTGAATTTCCCTACTTGGTCATCTGCGCTGTTCAGTTCTTCTTCTGTTACTACTATACCGTGGGCTTCCCTGCTGCAGCTTCCTCGGCCGGAGCTGTGTTCTTCGTCTTCTTCCTGTACGAGTTCATCTACACCGGCATCGGACAATTCATCGCCGCGTACGCGCCCAATGCTGTTGCAGCAGCTTTGGTCAACCCTCTGATCATCTTTACCCTGGTTGGATTCTGTGGTGCTGTGGTGCCTTATGGACAAATTACCGAGTTCTGGAGATATTGGTAAGTGCTGCTTTTACTATTGACCTAAGATGGAAATATGATTTTCTAACCCGTGATGGATAGGCTTTACTACATGAACCCTTTCAACTACCTCGTTGGCTCCATGCTAGTCTTTACAACCTGGGATATCCCCGTCACCTGCAAAACCTCCGAACTCGCCATCTTCAACCCCCCTTCCTCGCAAACTTGTATCGAGTACTTGACTCCATATCTCAATGGTATGGGTGCCGGGACAAACTTGTTGAACCCTAATGCGACGGCTGGCTGTGAGGTTTGTCAGTACAGAACCGGTGCTGATTATTTGGCCACGTTGAATTTGACGGAGAAGTATTTCGGTTGGAGAGACGCTGGTATTGTGGCTTTGTTTGTGTTTAGTGGGTATGGTTTGGTGTACTTGTTGATGAAGTTGAGGACGAAGAAGTCAAAGACTGCCGAGTGAAATTGCGCAAGGTGATGGAGTGGGAGAAGAGGGTTTCGGACAGGACGTCCGATGTTGAGGTGATGGGGTCGGATAGGTGGTTGAGAGTAATGGCAGCACTGTGGGGATATATCAATAGAAGGGGTATGGGATAGAGGCGTTATCAGGTGTACAGTTTATCAATGGACCATAGGATTGTTGTATCAAACTCATTCAAGATCTTTCCACGACAATCTCAACACAACGATATGACGGAAAATACAGTTGACAAAATCATTATAATCACTATGGTATTGTTTAATTCTTGTACAAAAGAAGAAGAGAAAAGGCCTCGCTCGCTACAATCTGGTGTCGTTGATGATTTGCAAATCTTCCTCAGCAATCATTGCTTGTTGTCGCTCAAAAACACTATCTCTGGCATTTCATCCCAAGGTGTCGTTGGTGAAAGCGCACCTTCCGTGCCGTTTTCCGAAAACAACTCCGTCGTCCTCGTGACGATTGAATCCTTCTTGCCCGACGACGAATGCCCGAATGTCTTGCTAGACGAAGTGTCAAAAGTCTTGCCGGATTGCAATTCGCTGCCCTTTGAAGCACCTTGTCCACCGAAATCATAAGTCGGCAACACGGGATCCTTATAAATGCCCTTCCTACTCTGCCCGGACTTTTGCAAGAACAGAGGTGCGAGGACGGGGATGGAAGCTGCGATGACCACGATATTGGTCTCGACACCCATGACCAGTATCAATCTTTCTATCGTGAGTGGGTTTGGCGAATAGGTGTATAAAGCGTAGACGTAGTATATCTTTATGACACTGGCGATTGCAGCGAAAAAAGACAGGCCGAGTGTGGCTGCTAGCCCCAAGCGAGCTTTTGCCGTCATGACTTTTATGCTCCACACCACGATTGCGGGAAGTAGTGTTAGGTAAACATCTGTAATGGCGTTGAAGACTACAGCGATCAATGCCAAAATCTTGATGATGTCGTGGCGGACGCAAGAAGGGGAGGAAGTCAATAAGCCATGTTGCCACAAAGTCTGGAAGCTTCCACATTGCGTGAATACGAAGATTGTGATGGGGACGTTGACGATGAGTTGGAGTGCGATAAAGGCGTGTATGCTGCGTTTCCTGAATGCAGAGGTCGTGCTGAGGACGCGTAGCATATACAGACAAAACGAAATCCGACTGAAAAGGGGAGCCATGAATCCAACAGCATGGCAGAGATAAAGATATTCTGCGAATTTTGGAGAGTGGAAGGGTGCCAGTTGTTGTTGTGCGTGGTTTCCGAAGTCAAGCGTGTACATCAATGTACTGGAGATTCCGTACACGACTGCGAGAAGCTGTTTGAATTGAAATGTTGTGGTTAGTGGAGGAGATGGAATATTGCTGGGGGTTTGGTGTAGGTGCTTACCATAGAGATGATCATCAAGTAGTCTTCCCATGCCAGTCCGTGGAATCGTATGGTTTTCATGACACTTCTTGCGACGACGATGCCGCCGGAAAAGGCAGTCAACACCCACACGAAGCCGACGATTCCAGCTCCTGCCTCCATGATGATGGCCGATGGGATGCGAGATCAAATTTATCGATAGGCAAAAAACTCGGTAAATCCAGCCGTAATCTTTCGCGAGAAGAGGTTCCCCAGAGGCGAAGGGAGGGGAAGTGTGGATTTATCTCGACTTTCACACATGCACAAAGGATTCTTCGATGAACTCTATTGTGCTAAAACAAATGTCCCGGATGAGTTTAGAGCTTATCGAACGTTTCCACCCGATGCAGGTCCTACATTTACCGGCGAGGAAAAAACAATGCGGCGCAACAAGAGATCGAATGGAAAACAAGCAGGCGTTTTGAGGGACAGACGTTGGGCGAACGGCTCTTTGAACCCTTTTGACAGCTTGGATGCGATAGGTTCACAGTCTCCAAGGAATGCTAGCGGGCTTTTAGTTCACACTGCAGAAGAATCCAGAACGAGCGAAACCCGCATTCGCCGTTGCGACATCTGACTCCCATCTCGAACAGCACATTCCAAGATCGTGTGGAATGCGTTCGATGAAATCATTTGCGCCATCAGATGGGAAAAAGTGATGTTAATCAAGGAACTTCATGGCTTGCTAAAAAATAAAGCATCCCAAGCTTGACGTAACGGCTGTCCATGTTCGTCGGTACTTTCTTTGCGCGAGAAAAACGACTTTATCGACTTCGACGTTCCATGACATGCGGCTAGAAATGCCACAGCATCACAGAATTTACTGTATAGGTTCAACATCCGTCCAAATCAAGTCTGTAAGGCTGGGATTTCGGCCAAATTACCCTTGAGCTCTAATAGAAAAATTGGCAAGTGTTCGCGCGTTACTGAACTGTCATTGATATCGATAGAGGCTCCGCTCGGTACTTGAGAATCTTATGACCCACAAGGTACAAGGCTGAACGAACTCCAAAGGGACGAACTTGCAAGAAAATGAATGTAAGAAGGAAGACATTAATTTTGATCTATAGTCTATATCGTGAATCTATGCATGTCGAGGTTGAATCGACGTTTTGAAAGTTGCCCTACAACAACCAGTCAAGGAATTTCTCCCATTTTGTGACCGGCTCTTTCTCCTTGACTGCACCTGCAGGGTCGAAGCGACCAGAGAACAGATCTATCTCAGAGGCGCGAGCAATTTTCGTTCTCTTGACAATCTTCCAAACCACGTATGGAATGATGTAAATTGCAATACCGATGTAAGACGCGAAGAATGATCCAGTGTCCCAGTTTCCCTTGAGGAAGACGCTGAAGCCGGAGAAGATGGTGATGATACCGCTGCCAATTGCGCCGACGTAGGCGGCGAGGGGTTGGAGACGACCCTTCATGGGTAGAGTGTTGCGGTCGATGCCTTGAGCGACACATGCGTGATGATAGCGGATGTAGCAGATACAGAGGGTCATCCAAGCCAACAAACCAGCAACGGTACTGAGGTTGAGCAACCAGGTGAAAGCCTGAGAAGCACCGCCGGAGCCGAGCGAGAGGTAGGCAAGGGGACCGAAGGCAAAGGAGGCGAGAACAGCGTAGTAAGGGACACCTTGACGGTTAACCTTGGCGAAGAACTGAGGCATCTGGTGATCTGCAGCAAGAGCAACCAGCATACGAGATCCGATGTAGCAGTAACTGTTTCCGGCTGACCAGGCAGAGATCAAAATACAAGCGTTCACGATCGAGGGCAAGACTGAGATCCCAGAGTTCTTGATAGCAATGACCCAAGGAGAGGAGTTGGCGTTTCCGGTGCCAGAAACGAGGTTGGGGTCGTTTGAGGGAACGATCATTCCGATGAGAAGCGTACCAAGGACGTAGAAGAAGAGGATACGGTAGGTGACACGGTGAACAGCCTTGGGAATAGCCTTGTGAGGGTTCATGGTCTCGGCTGCTGCAACAATAACAGTCTCAACACCGATGTATGAGAAACTGGCGTTGATGAAAGCGCTGAAAAATGCCAAAAAATGTCCAGTATTTCCCTTGATGCCGTTGTAATCAGTGAATGTTCCAGGATGCTTCCAATAACGGAAGCCAATGGACTCGCCATTGGGTGCTCCGCCGGAGGTGATGACGATGGAAACGATGACCAGACCCAAAAAGCACAAAATTTTGATGGAAGCAGTGATGACTTCGGCCTCTCCGAAGAAGCGAACGTTCATCAAGTTGATAGCCAGGATAGCAACGAGACCAACTGTAATGACTACAGCAGGTGTGATGTCGGTCCAGTAAGAGACAACGACTGCAGCAGCAGACACTTCAGAAGCGATGGCGATGGTATAACAGTATCCGTACGAGATGGCGAGAGTAAACCCAAGAGCAGGGTCAACGAAGCGGGTAGCAAAGTGAGGGAATGATCCAGCAGTAGGGAACTGTGTTTTGTTAGCAATTAATTTTCACACATCAAACCCGGCATATCTCACCAGAGTAGCGATTTCTCCAACAGACTCCATGACACACCACAAGATCAAACCAACAACCGAGTAGGCGAGAAGGAGACCAAGAGGTCCTGCACTCGCCAAAGCACTTCCAGTTCCGATGAAAAGACCCGTACCGATACCACCACCGAAACCAATGAATGTGACGTGTCGTGCTTTCAGTCTACGATGTGTGTGACCAACACCACCAACACCGTAAACAGCATCATAATCTCCCGAACCACCAACAATGACCTCCTCCGAATTTGTCTTGTAAACCGACTTGTTGTCACCATCTGACGGTCCAGCAACATCTGCCCCGTGCTCGAAAGTCATGGCGAAAAAAGAATCTGGGGAGTCTGGAGAAGAGCTCCAATGTCTGACTCAAAACTGGTTGTGTGGTGAAAACTGTCGTTGTTGAACAGAGAAAAACACCGAGCAAAAGTTGGTCATAGAATCTCTTTTAAGCATCCTGAAGGAAAATTTCTTCGTCGTCGTCTCTCAACGCCTGAAGAGCACGCAATGCATCATCAGCAGATTTAGAGTTGCGCATAGCGTTTCCAGAACATGATCCGGCTTCCGGGGTGAAGCTTCTTTTTTTCCGCCGAGATCGGGTGCTTGATTTACAAAAGCTCTTGACCTTTTGCTTGTGTGTCGCGTGATGTTTTGCCCGTGCTGAAGAGATGCGAATGTTGATATTCAGATGTCGGTTTCACCATGCAGGGCAAGCGGTCCGGCGCGAGGACATCTGATCTTTCAGAGCAAGCATGAAGGATCATCTCTCCTTTTGTTCGAGACCTTCAGGCCCCGGGGGACACCGAAAGGGCAAGCTGGGGAAACGCTCATCTCAACGAATTTTTGTGTCATCGTGTGTCTGTGCCTCTTGTATCCGAGTGGTCGAGGTCGTGTCGCTCACTTGAAGATCACGACGACATTGTTGTCATGTGCCATGTTGCAAGATCCTGAGGAATGATGTGCGTATTTGAAAAGGAAGGAATTGGTGCCGAAACTCGACATTGGGAAGAACAAATCGAGAAGTGACGAGCTGGAGCTATGGCGAAGCTCATTACCGGTCAATCCCGGGAGTGGCCTCCGTGGATACGCTATGTCCAGTACTCCTAAAGTGCAAGTACAAGGTAGGAAGTGATATCAGTGGGAAGTCACAGATCCTGGGACAGCAACTCAAGGTCAAATTTCGAAGAGTCGACCGCACTCGAAGCAAGACGGAGAGAATAGAGGTCAGGGTCATGTTGATATAACCTGTTCAACGTCCGTGCTCATACAATATTCCAAGCCACTCCACTTCCACCTTCCACCTTCAGGCATACCGATAACGACTAATCATCTTATCATCAACCACGAGTTAGCTTGACCAAAACCACTTATTAGACAACTAGCACGCTCATTTATATCAACCTACCTGGATAATAGCACGCTTGCCCTCGCTTTCTGTGCTTTGAAGAATTATAGCCTCAACAGCCAGGATCAAAAATCGCAGTGCCTCCAATCTGCTCCCTCAGGCGCCCTTGGATAGCAAAATGTCTGGCTCACAAGAGATCATCATCCCGCGTCCTGGCACAGAATCCAACACACCCAGTTCTTCAATCCCAACACCATCAGAAGAACATTTCACCTCGACATTCGGAAACCTCCTCCCTCCCGCTCAATATCTGAAAACCTCAAATGGACAAATAGCATATTACACCTTCTCACCTACCTCTTCCGCAAAAACAACAACAACAGCCACCACATCACCCTCCCGCGTCCTCTTCCTCCACGGCGTCCAAACTCCCTCCCTAGGTCTCCTTCCCTTATCAACATCTCTACACACTTCTTTCCCCTCAGCAGAATTCGTGCTCTTGGATCTTTACGGTCATGGATTAAGCGCAACGCCATTGGTACCACACACACCATCCCTTTTCCATGATCTGATCGATCGATTACTAAATCATTTAAACTGGCCCTCTTGTCATTTGCTCGGTTATTCCTTCGGCGGCGCAACTAGCATGGGATATATTTCTTCCTCACCGTCCCGCGCCGCCAAAGTGATTTCTATATCTTTAGTCGCACCGGCTGGTCTTTGGAACCCTTCTTTTCTGGATACATCTAAATTCGACTCTGCAGATTATGCTGTTGCTAAATCATACATATTGGAATTACTAGAAGGTGGAGGATCGCTGATCGTTCCCTCTGACTCCGCCTCCCGCATAGCAAATGGCGAAATCGTGGCTGAGAAAATCAGGGAATGGCAAATGGTCAATCATAAAGGTCACACGGCTTCGGTCATCGCCATCGTCAGAGATGCAGGTGTTTTGGCAAGACCGGAAGTTTACGAAAAGGCGGTCGCTACGGGTTTGCCGATCATAGCGGTGTTGGGGGAGACTGATGATGTGGTGTTTGAAAAGGACTTGATTGAAGTAGGGGTGGGGAATGTATATGTTGTCGAGGGAGCTGGTCATGCTGTTGTGAGGGAGAAGGTGCCGGAGGTCGCTGCGCATATTGAAAGGTTTTGGAAGGGTATTTTTGCAGCACAGTAGATGATAGATACGTAGAAAAAGCAGATGGAGCGATTGATGGGAGTCTCGTCACTGGTTAGACCTTTGTTGATCTCATCAAATTGGGCATGCGAAAATATCTTCCGTTCTTTGTTTGAATGAACGGCAATCACAACTTTATCGTGTCAAATCATAAGAGTTGCAGAAACAAATTACTCATTCGTTCGATGCGATGTAGCCAACGCGGTATCCTCTTCGAAAAGAACGCTTGCTAAAGAATCAAATCAAAACCATGCAAGCCTTGCAGCAGGGCCCCCGCTTCATCATTCAATATCTGTATCTGACCTCCCGCTGCGTGTGCGTCTGCTCGACGGGACTGACGTCCTCCGCTGTACTGGTGTCGACGCCTCCATGCATGGTGAGACCATTAGCCGCACTGTATTGGCGTCCCATGTAGCTCTCAGTCACACCGCCATAGGCTGGTCGCGGATTTGTGTCGACACTCGGGCCATAGTTACGTGGCTCGTGTGGATGGGTTGTGTAGTCGAGGTCGTGGTTGTGTGATGTCTCTGCAGGGTCGGCGAAGGGGTTGTTCGGAGCATGTGCAGGCGCAGATGTGTGGCCAGGCGGTGGCCCTGGAGGAGCGGAGAAGGTGTCGTTGATGGGAGATACGGGCGAATATGCGGTATGAGGATCGGCGGCGTAGGGTTGTGAAGCTGGTAGCAGCGAGTTCTGCTGGATCGGGGGTTGCGATTGCGGAGGGGAGAAGGGATTGTTGGGGGCGAGCGCAGGAGAAGCAGATTGACCGAGAGCGCGTCGTGCTTGGAGTACAGCGCGCTGATGTCTACTCAGAGCCAAACTCAGCTGCTCGTTCGTCTCGATCAACGTCTGCAATGTATCGTCGTCTGGCGGTGGAGAGTCGCAGTTGATGTATTCCTGCATGCTGCGTTGAGCAGTCTGACAGCGCTCTGAAAACTCCTTGATCAACTCTTGCTGCATGATTTGCTCTGGCGGGGTGCTCTGAAGTAGCTGGAGCAAGATCTTAGCTGTGTTCCTTGCTTCTTCGACGCGCGATGCGAGTTCCTGCTGTGTAGGGAGAGAGTTCGAGCGCTGTTGTTGTTGTTGTTGTGTGTTCGGATGCTGTGGTACTGGAGGAGCATTCTGACGGTAAGCGCCTTGTGGCAGGATTCGGGCCTGGTAGCCTTTGACATGGCGCCACATGGCCAGAAGGTCGTATAGTCCGTTGTCATAGCTCTTCTCTGCTTCCAGCGAGTCTAGTGTCTCTCTCATCATCTGCTGTACACTCGGATCCCTTCCATTCTTGACAATGTCCTTGACGGTGGAGACGAACTTGGCGTCAATGTTGCGGGTGAAGGAGGGACCGGGATTGTCGGCCAGGATGCGGATCAACATGATGGCATTGTATTGGACTCGCGACTTTGAGTCTTTGGACAGGCATTTGCGGATGTGGTAGGCAGCGGCGGCTGCAGCTTGTGGTGAGGACTCGGCGGCTTCGACGATGACGGGTAGGTGTAGGACTTCTTCTCCCTGCCAGCTGTTCAGTCGCAAGCACCGGAAACACTGGCGAAGGGTGGAGAGCTTACGCTGTTGTCGCTGGGCGCTTCACAGAATTGTCGCTCGAGCTCGTCAGTCTTCTGCCTGGTGTGAGTGACTTGACCAAAGGACATACAATGGCATTCGTAGCATTCGCTTCTGGCGAGTCGACGGCTGGCGCGCTGGTCGTGGTAGGATCGCTGCCTGACCATTCATGTCAGTAAACATTGCGTCATATCAGACAAGACCGATTCTCATCTTACTGTGACTTCTTTTCAGAAGACCTGCACGTAGCTTCTTCATGTTTGCTGAGTGTCTGTCTGGTCGACTGTCGTACAAAGGCGCACGTCAAGGAGGTAATGTAGGATGCAGAATGTCAAGTTCCATGCCAATACGGGAAGGCGCATGTGATTGATGGTCAATGCTTGGCGCCGCGAATGCCGCCTCAGAGCCCAGCGAAACTCCGCCTCTTTGACCACCATCATCCACGAATACTTGCCACTGCCCAGATAGTTGCAATCGTAAGCTTCACGCTCTGCTGCGTGTCCACCTGTGGCGATTGCGTGTCTGTACTTCGTGTTGAAGTCACTTGCCAGCGACAAAGTCAACCATGTAGGTCGACTGAGTCCGCTCTCATTTCCTGTCTCATCTCCATCCTTCACTTCCATCAATCGACACTTCCGAGACGACTCCTGTTTTGTTTCGCGCCCTTTTCGTCGAGACCATCTTCTCATGACCAAGCCTCCCATGCTGTTTGACATGTGACACAATATAAAAGTAGATTCCCTTCCCTTAGACTTGCCCCTCTAAAGAAGAAGCTAGGAGCTGACCGTAGGTTTTATAGGAAAGGCATGATAAGATGGGCGATACCGCGATAGCACTTCGTACTGTATGCAGAAGATTCAAGAGATGGATTTAGGTGTGCTAGGTACTCCACTCCGGACCTTGTAGATGCCGCAATTAATCCACGAATTATAGTGAGATCACAAACTTCTCAAAGAAGCAAGGTCGAATTGTTGCAACACCAACATTTGATCGTGTCACAAGTAAGGCTTTGCATGCATATGCAAGTGGACTACCAGTGAAAAATACTTCTGCTTATCGAGAATGCAATACGTCTGCTACGCGCCGTGGCTGAGGCTGCGCGAGGAGACTGTCAGCAGTATATAATCTAGTGCTTCTTACAACCCTTCCATCTCGTTGCAACACCCCTCGTCCTGTACATGTTGATTCTATTATCAACAATTCGATGTTTCTGGTGCGCGATGTACCGAACGCCAAGGTTGAGTAAGTTTTGTTCAACTGGCGGCCTGACATTTCAGACTGACCGAGTAGTGTCGTTCATGTTGATGCGTTCAGACGATATAGAACACATGTGAACGGCGAAGCAGTGGCAAAGAAACGCGGGCCCCTTGAGCGCGAGTTCAAGACAGCGCGAGTGATGTGGTGGTTCCACGACGAGATTGCCCGACCAGAGATAGGCGAGTTTCTTAGGCAAGCCGAGAAATTGGTAGAAGGTTTGCACGACGCGAGAAGGTCTTCAGCGGCAGAACGCAAAAGACCCATCATTTTCGTCTGTCAAGGCCTTGGTGGTCTTCTCATCGAGAAGGTAAGTGCGTGTCGTCTCGATGTGCAGAACTAATTGTTGATTGCCGCATGCAGGCAATATTGATGCTGAGGGATCACACCCAGATCTACAAAGATTTAATTGACAGTATCTCGGGCATCTTTTTTCTCGGCACTCCCCATTACCCCAGCTCCGCCTTTGGGAAAAGCCTCTCAAAGTGTATGGTCGTGGAGTACGGTACTAACCTCACAGATCTTGCATTTCACTGGGAGGAGGTATCTCGATTTGACAGTCTGATAGCCCGAGAACTCGCCGCATCGACCGACAAACAATTTTGGACGCTTACGTTACCATTTCCAGTATGCCAATATTTCGAAAACTTGGAAACAATCTATCAATGGAAGCAGCGGCTGCTTATGTGGGATCAAGAGCGTACCGGTTATGTACGTGCGTCGCAGGTCAATCATGACAAGTTTCACTGACATAAACTTAGCTTTGTAACGAGCACACTGTTAACAGGTGGTCCGTATTGAAACACATCTCGAATCGCTCCCGTCGATTTCTCGATGTCGACCACAGGACAATCTGCTCCTTGTCGTATTGCACCGGGCAGATAACGATTTCCTTCGCGGTAGATCTACACGCTATGATCGACAAGGCTCTTACAAGAGGAAATAGTAGCAGCTGGAGCGAAGATATGAGCTTTGTTGAGTCCCTTGAGTGGTTTCCACCTCTCCAAACTCCAGGTGAGTAAGAAAGTTCATTTCGCTACTCCATCCCAACTGATCTGCAATACAGCATCCAGTTCCACGCCGACAGGTGCCTCAAACGTATCTCCGACGAGGGTCGTACATGTAGCCCCTGCACAGTCGACTAGGGACGGCTACGTGCGCTCGAACCCAACCCCGACAAGGCCCAACATGACCTCTCAAGAACATTCAAGTCATCGGGTGTCTGGAGAGGTCAACGAGAACCAGACAAACGACAACTCCAGCGAGCTTCAGGCAACCATGCGACGAACCATTTCTTCAAAATTCACGACGGACGACTACAAGATCGGTTGGATCAGTGCACTTGCCTTTGAAGCAGCTGCTGCAGAGGTTATGCTTGACGAAAAGCACCCGGATCTACCTCTTGACTCACATGATTCTATCCTGTACAAACTCGGACGTATCGGGTCTCACAATGTGGTGATCGCATGCCTTCCGGCAGGCTATATGGGCACATCTGCTGCAACGGTTGTTGCAAGCCACATGCAATCCAAGTTTCGCTCCATGAAGTTCGGTTTCATGGTAGGCATAGGGGGCGGTGTCCCCTCCGCTGAGAATGATATCAGACTAGGGGATGTTGTAGTGTCGAAACCGTTTGATAGACATGGGGGTGTAGTACAATGGGACTTTGGTAAAGCTGAAGAGTCAGGTTCTCGTGCAACTGGGCATCTCGCCGCACCACCTAATCTACTCTTGAGCGTTGTGGGACGACTTGAGGCAGATCACGAACAAGGGATCCACAAATACACCAGCCACATCGAGCGATTCAACAAGGATCCGAACTTGAAGAACTTCAGACGTCCGGAAAATGAGCCAGACAAACTATTCCGCGCGACATACAGCCATGCTGGGGGCCCCGATTGCAGCCGCTGTGATTCACGTTACCTGTGGAGATACCCACAGCGCAGCATGCAAGACCCGATCTTGAAAGTCCACTATGGCACCATCGCATCTGGCAATCAAGTCATAAAGAGCGCTCAAACACGAGACAACATCGTGAACGCACTCGGCTCACGCATCTTGTGTTTCGAGATGGAGGCTGCCGGTCTGATGAACACCTTCCAGTGTCTGGTAATCCGAGGGATTAGCGATTACTGCGACTCACATAAGCATGACAAGTGGCAGCGGTACGCAGCCGCAAACGCAGCTGCATACACGCGAGAATTGGTGTTGACCATTCCTGTAGACGAACTTGTTGGGTAGTGCTCCGTATATCTTTCCGTACTCCTTACTAGCTCGTTCGATTAGTGCTCAATGTGCAAGTCAATCTCCCTAACGGATTAATGGTACCACATATTCATCTCACTCGCCATAACGCTCGCCAGCATGCTCGCTTTATTAACAAACACGCGGTGCGAATCATTCCGGTTCATCAAGCATCTCGCTATAGCATTCATTGGCCCTATTAGTAAGTACTAAGTACCTAGGCTAGGCGTAGGGAGAGTCTATACTTGGTTTACTTCAATCTTTTTCCAGCCAAGAATTATCGACGTTACGACCTATTAAGCATCCACAGAAAGCAGTCTGAAATGCCTGCGAAAATTCACTACCCGGAAATATCCTTCAGGACTGCAGTCAACAGAGACATACTAGATGATTTGTATCTAGCTGCTGCTAGGTCTGTAGCGAGAATGCTGAATCTGCGAGATCTACAACTCACGGTGGGCGATGAAGATTTTGGATGTGTGTGCGGATTATCATCGGATGGCAGATGTACTCACAGACTGGTGTGGATTAGCAAGTCTCAGACGATGTACGAACCGCACCCGGATGTGATGAAGGCATGGAAAGCGATTTTCGCCGACCGCCTTGGAGAGCTCGATGTGCAGATTCTCGGTCACGAGCACTATCCAATTTCTCCGGTCTAGAAGAACTGCGACAGAGAACACGACGCTCACCGGCCGTATCACGACGATGTAGTACCACATCTCAAGATAGGAATTCCTCGATGAGTCCGACCGCATCTCGCCAATTCAACACTCTTACTCTCGAGATTCATTCCTTGAACCACATCTAAAGTAGCGGCAATGGCAGCTCTCGTATCAATATACACCACCTGCAAGCACCCTAGTGGCTTGGTTCCAGATTCATCTGGTGGGCTTTGCCCTGTTGTGTTGAACACTTGCCACAATGGCAGCTTTTTCGATGTATCCCTGGAATCTTCGCTCTTCTTCAACGAGCGAACAGAATGACAAAGGTATATCGTAGAAGTCAGCTATAGAGAACCGTCGCATCGTCCTTGAGATGACGTCGATGCTCATCCACGAGTCATGAAACTATAAATATCGAGGAACACGGGAGATCCGCCTTGGCTTCCTCGGAGGCTTGGAGACACGGAAGAAAACAACTAAAATAAGTAGGGCGACCACCTTTCGCTCCACTTAGGTGCAGAAGTAATCAGACGGTGCAGACTCTCAGTGAGTTGAACAACATCCATGCAGCCGCGGCTTCTGCAGCGTGAAAGAGTCATATAAGGTAGGCAGGTCTGGCCGAGGTGTTTTCTTTCCTCCTCCATCATCAAACACATCACACACCACACCTCACAATCAATCAAACAATCATCATGCGTAGCTCAATTCTCCCTGCTCTTGCCGCCATGGCTGTCACCGCCGAAGCAGCAAAGGCATATATCCCCTACGTCTGGAACAACACCGCCCCCGCCATCCACAACCAGCTCGTCCAGGCCAAGAATGGCTTCTTCGAGGTCGGCGGAGTTGCAGATGGCATTTGCCAGGATTACAACCCAGGCTGCCCTTCCGCCAACAGCACCATCATCTCTGGACCCGTCTCAAGCAAATACGACGGCAACAAGACCACGGACTTCTGGCTCGGCATCACCGACCCCAAAGGCCAGCAAATCTACGTCTACGATCAAAAGTTAATGTACACTCTTCCCCGTACCAATGTCGTCTCCGGCCCTGAAGGAAACGCCATCAACGGTCCTTTCTCTGTTGACTACGACGATCTTGCTCAAGGCACCGTCCTCCGCTTCCAGGGCAATGACTGGGCCGCTTGCAAGACTTTCAACGTCAGACAGGGTGTTCGCACTATCGTCCAGCCTTTGGTGTATGGAAGTTCACTCTGGGAAAACGCATTCGGCTGGGAATGCACACCTTTCAAGATGACGCTTGAGGAGACCGACGCACCTGCCGTTGACCATTATCGTCGTGATTGCCCTTTCCAGTGGTTGAACACCTCCCCAGAACTCTGTATGGGTCAGACTTGGGGTCTTGTCAACGCTGATGGAAGCTGTGTCGCCCCTGCCTAAGGTTGATTCGAGTACGGTCGGATTCGAAAAACACAAAAAACAAAAGGCTGTTCACTGAGAGAAAAGATTCAGAGGAGGCAATCGGACGTAATCAAAAAGCATGAACGACGTTATGTGTACTATACGAAAACCAATCCAACATGATCACCCAATCCTGCCAAAAGAAAATCACAACCCACCCGCACCTGACTCTTCATTATTCATCAAACCCTTCCCATCCTCAAAACTTCCCGCTGATCCAACACCCAAACTTTTTCCCCATTCCTCCCTTCCACAACCTCCACCGCAGCAGCAACAGCAGCTCTAGCCACAACATCCGCATCCTGCGCCCAAGAATCCTTCAACGCACCTCCACTAACCCACCCCAAAGCCCTCGCAAAACTCCTCCCCATATACCCCCCCGGTCTACTATCTTCCCTTTCCCCTACCAATAGTCCAGGCTTGAGGATAACCACATATTCGAATTCGAGCTTCTTGACCGCTTCATCCAATTCACCTTTCATTTTCGCATAAGGTATTTTAGAGGTGGGAGAGGCGCCCGAGGTGGAGATCAAGATGTAGATTTTTGCTCCTGGGTTTTTGGCCGCTGTTGCGAGGGCGAGGTTCAAGTCATGATCGATTTTCCGCTGGGCGGCGAAACCACCTGCGATTCTTGCTGTGGTGCCCAAAGCGGAGAAAAAGACGGATGTGTTTTGGGGATATCTCGAGGGCCACTCGGAGGGGTTTAAGGATTGTATTGTGGTGAGGTTTGGGGAGGAAGGGAGGGGTTTACGAGAGAAAGCGTGGATGTTTGTGATTTTGGGAGAGGCTTTTAGTAGGGTGAGGATGTGAGAGCCCTTTGGCGGTTTGTTAGATGGTAACTATAGGGAGTGACAGGTTTGTTCGTACCACGAGGCCGGTGCTGCCGACTAGAGCTACTGAAGTCATGGTGTTGTTCTGCTGGAGATGAGATTGACAGACACACGTGTGAAGCTTGCGTATACTTGGGGACTTGCGACGGAACTGTTTTCTATATATATTCGTCCCTTACAACAAGTATATTGGACGGATCTCCTTGTTCGATACACAAAATCCGTGGTCGTGACTCGTAAGTATTAACCTTCAGTCGGGGTATTGTCCCTCCGCAGCCTTTAGGATTCCCAAGATGTCTTGCACTTGGCCGAGGGGACTGGCGGTTTCTGAACTTCTTTTTTCCTCGAATACTGTCGTTTTTTTTGTTGCTGCTTAACCGACGAAGCGCTCATGAACATTGATTACTATGAGCTATAGCAGATCTCTAGGGAACTAGTTAGCCGTCGCAAACAGCATTGGTCTACAACGTATTAGCGTGAATCCAAATTTGTGCGGAGCACTTTCCGTGACCTGACAGCAAAGCAACGTCAATCCTCTCTTTCCTTCTAAGATGACTCTAAAGACGACTTTTCGAACCCATAAACCTCAATTTGGGTGATCCGTATTTGGTGAGCGTGGTCGATCAATCTATGTCCCAGTCTCAGTGCTGTAAACATACGCGGTGACGATCCGGGAATTGAGTTCAACTTCCCAGGGCTTGCTCGGGTGTATTCACCATCAGTCGTCGCGAAAGACTTTACAAGACGATACAATGGGATTTAAACACGACTACTACGCGCCCTGCGGATGCAAGGCCGTATCTAGTGTTAACAGAGCTTCTTCGGAAGGGGAGCAGGTGGAAATTGAAGGTTTCATGTGACTGGGTTCATGAATACGATGACTATTATACATAAGATTTTAGGGATGCCCCCGGGTAATTATTTCGTACAGACATTAGGTTCGAGAATTTACTTCTCGGTGATGCCAGTCTCGGCTGTGCCGGTGACAGCAGGTCCGCCGACATGCTTGACCTCCTTTGTTGACTCGCCGTCCAAGCGGCCTTGGAAGTCATCAACGGAGATGGTCTTGTTGGTGGTGACGCCGTGGTCCTTGGTCTGCTCCTTGATGACCTCGTGCACGGGCTTGACCTTGTGGGTGACCTCGGGCACGATGCGCTCCTTCTCGATGACGGGCTGGATGGTCTCGTGGAGGTGGTGGTGGACAGACTCGCCAGTGATGGTGGGTTCCTTGGTCTTTGTCTCGTGGGTCTCCTCATCGTGAGTGCTCTTGAAGCCAGCAGCGTCGGCGGCGACCTTGGCCTTGACCTTGTCGCCCTGATCATCCTTGTTGATCTTGCGCTCTTCAGTGGCAACGGTCTCGGAGTCGTGCTTGGTGGCTTCAACCTCCTTGTCTGCAAGAGGCTGGATGGTGGTGTGGTAGTGGTCTTGGTGACGCTCGCGGTCGATGACGGTTTGCTCTTTCGTCTCGTGCTCGTGCTTGACGTGCTCGTGCTCTACGGCGGGGGCGACCTCTTGTGTGACAGTGGTGTCCTTCTCGCCTGTGGTAGCAGAGTCAACGACTGGAGCCTTAGCTGCGGGAGCCTCAGCTGTCGAAGTCTCGACTGCTGGAGCTACATCCTGCTCAGTCTTGGTTGTGGTAGACTGACCTGAGCCGGAGCTGTGTTGATGTTAGTATTTGAGAATGCAAAGAAGCCAAGAAATTAACTTACAGGAAGTTGTTGATTGCGCTGGCGGCGGCGTCCATGATGATTGAGTTATGGGTGGAAGTAGATGTGTGATTGGGAAAATGTGTTATTGGTTTGTTTTCGATATGTGAGATGGGATTTGTGCTCCTTTAAACAAACCATTCCTAGGCGCATGACGAGGTGGAGGTGAGCTTCGAGTGACCTCATCAACAATTAGAGGGGTAGGGCTTGTGCCACAGCAGCTCGAACTTCAAAGACTGCACGTCAGAACCACGTTGCGGACTCCGCTCCGTATATTGCGATGCTCCACAAGCTCACGCCCTACCGTTGGTTGTGTGGAGAAGCGAGTCGTTGTGATAGGCTGGGGAAGGACGAACCTTCCCAATCAAGTAATCCCTGATATGTTGTGATCTGAGCGATCGCACGACTGCGCCACAGTGGTGGTTCTAGACACAACCTGTCGTCATTTTCTGGCGACATCTTCCAACTTCCAGGTTTTGTGAGAAGAACAGATCATTCGAATCCCAGGTTTCGCATGGCCATCATCGCGAGAATTGCTCTTCGTGTGTCTTTACGGTTCTAGAGAATCGAGATCCATAGCTAAAATAAACGTGCTCTTGTCGAAAGAATGGTGTTCGAAGCGAGGAAGGCGGTCATGATTGAAAGGTGCTGTTCTCAAGGCCAGGAATATTTTGGAGGCTCAAAGAGAAGTGAGAGAAGAATTGCAGATCAGTTCGATGAGGCCACACTTGCCAAAGCTCTCTTGATCTGCTTGAACTCGTTGGGAGTGTCTCTGACCTCCTTTCTCGTGTGTCTTCCGTGATGAAGACCATTTGTCACTCTCGCTCTTCGTGTCTGCTCTCAGCTCCCTGATGCAGATATTGATCGCCTGTGCAGTTCATCGAGCATCAGTGACATCTCGTAGCTTCTTGTCAGCTCTGAAGGCCACAAGCTCAAGCTCAGTAAGAGCAAATCGGGTCCCAATGCCACAAGCTGCATGTTAAAGCAATAGTAGTCGTTGCAAGCATTTGTTGGTCATGCCACCCCCTTTTTTCGAACTCATAAAATCATGGCATTCTTGCTGCCTGTCCGGCGATACTGGAAGTTTCGTGCGAGTTACATAGCTGTCATGGCCATCTTTCTTTTCTGCTGCGTTCAGTGGCTTTCCTCGTTGAGACAATGAGACTCACTTTGTATTCGAGCTTAGGCACGTCCATCGTCAAATCCAAGGCTAGGAGTTTCCAACTTCTCAACTACTTAGTGTATGTTGTTCAAGGTCCGTCAGGGTGTAAGTAAGCAGGACAACTTCTTACTCCGAAATGTGCGATCAAGGGAAAATTGAGGCCAGGTGCACGCTGTGTTGACACAGTTTGTGGAAGATGGACAAAAATCTAGCGATCATTGATCTTCCGCCACCCGTCCCTATCCAAACTTTCACAGTCTATCAATAGATATATCGTGAGATCTATAGCACATGTCCTGAATCAGATGTCTTGCTTTCTACTTTGGCGTGGTAGAGGGTCAGAAGAAGGCTGGACCAGGGTCATGTACCCAGCGAAGATGTCTTGGCATTGATGAGTTGCCTTTGTGAATTTGGACGATGGACCAGTGCCTCAGCTGTCTCGAGCTGTTAAGCAAACTGGAACAGCGGGCGATTGTGTACTTGTTCATCGGAACATGTGTAAGAAGATGAAAGTCGAAAACACAATGGAAGTCGACAAGCTTGGAGCGATGATCGACGTGATTGGGCGGCGGTCAATTCTTGGCGGTCATGGCTGGTTGTCGCGGTCGCATCGTGCGAAACGCCGCGACGAACTTGTCGACTGTCGCTATCGTGCCAGCTAGTAACGTACAGCTGACCAAAACGAGCATAGAAATCCTGCCTTACGCGCTCTCTGGACTTGCGATAATTTCGACACTGACAACGTGAATGCGCCTGTGTCGACAGCAACGCAACGACCATCACACGCGACTTCCTGACCGCACCCACTCGCCGTACCCAAGCGCGCCTCGTCAATTGGAAGACGCCCTCAACCGTCGCCCTTCAGACTGGCCATGCCAACCACCAGCGTCTATCGCAACCGCAAAGCGCCTCGATGGACAGAATTACTGCCAAGAACTTCCTGATCCATGGTCAAAAGAGCTAGTAACAACGCCATACCACACGTGCCACACTAGAGACAAGATGATGACCGCCAGAGTGCTATACTTTTCTCTTCGTGCGCTCTCTCGCTCTCGCTATGTTTTGTACCGCGACGCTGTTGATCGTGAACCTTGTTCGTTCGCGAAACCGAAGGGTTGCCAAAAGTGGTCTTCCTCAACGCACATGGTAAAGTCTATGTTGGACGGTTTTGTCCCTGCCCTAGGATGCCAGAAGATAGACGTGGTTTGTTTCAGTCCTCACAGTAGCTCTGAGTAGGTCTCGGTATGTGGCCATCGCATACCAGTCAGCGACATACAGCAGCTTCGAGCAGTGATTTATCTGTTAAATCCCTGGCACATCATCCTCGAAGACCCAACAACCGGGACGACCTGTCAAAAAGGCTCCAACCAAGCGATCACGGTTAAAGTCGGATTTTGTGGAGATGCGGGTCATAGATGTGGGCAGCGGAGAAGGCTCCCCCACATAAAGAATGCCACTCTCAAGGTATGATTGGCTCGCTGTGCACTATACCGAACTCACCTGCCGAACACCTTCTGCTTAAAGATGCGGCTGAAGATCTGGGAAACGCGTTCATGACATAAGCGCGGCCTTCTTGCCGAAGGTAACATTTTTCGAAGTCGTTATATGTTGCGCTGGTCCTCACATTGTTGGCAAATCGATTTTCATCATTCCAAACATCAATCAAGTCATTATGAGTCCTCAAGCTTCATTCACAGACAAGCTCGCCCTCGGTGAAGCCAAGAGAGGCGAGAACAAGCGCAGAGTCATTGTCACTGGTGGTAGCGGCAAGCTCGGTCGCTCAACAGTCAGATACCTTGCCGACGAGGGCTGGGAGGTCATCTCAGTCGATACTCGTCGTCCTCCTGGTATCAGTGAGGATGGCAAGTCCGGTCTTGGTGGTGCTTACCGCCTCGTCGAGATTGACCTGGAAGACATGGGCGCTGTCCTGGAGACCTTCCTCACCACCGTGCGTTTCCCTCACTAAAAGACCATGGCCATTGCGACTAACACCGTTCAGGACATGGCCTACAGCGGCATCGACGCCGTCGTTCACTTGGCAGCTATTCCCTCCCCCGGCCAGACCAACAGCTCAAGACAATTCCGCACCAACACAATGAGCACATACAACGTCTTGGAAGCTTGCCGTAAGCTCAAGATCAAGAACATCGTCCTCGCATCCTCAGAGACCCTCATCGGTATTCCTTTCGACCCTCACATGCCCGAGTCATTGCCCATCACAGAAGACCATGAGAGAAAGCCAGAATCGGCATACTCGTTGTCAAAGTTGGTTGGCGAGACACTGGCCGAGCAATACGCAAGATGGGACCCTGAAGTCAAGATTATCTCATTGAGATTTAGCAACGTCATGCTGCCGGAAGAGTACAAGACCTTCGACGCATGGCAAGACGACCCGATGAAGCGCTACTGGAACTGCTGGGGATACATCGACGCGAGAGATGGCGGTCAGGCTGTTTCCAAGTCGCTGGACAGCAAGACCAAGGGTCACCACCAGTATCTCATCGCTGCAGAAGACACCTGCATGAGACAATCGAACGAGGAGCTCGTCAAGAAGGCTTTCCCTGGTGTCAAGTACAACCCAACTGCCGGACCTAACGACACTTTGCTGTCGATTGAGAAGGCCAAGAAGGAAATTGGTTTCAAGCCTGCCTTCAAGTGGCAGGATCAGTTGTAGATCTGTAGCATGACATAGGTTATAGATGTATTGCCGGTCAAATGCACCACACCTCTGGCTTTCCTCTTCTCACTTTGCATCATATCACCAATGTTGCACAGCGTGCTGTACTTCAAATGCCATGTGTGACCCGTATCCGTATCCTGTGGTACGGAGTTTACTCTCAAGCAAAGTGACGTCGACCAAATCATTCAATCCACTCCAAAGACCTCAGCTTGAAGAATCCCGCCTTTGAGTTTCTACACTTCGCAAAACACGAGATGTGTTCTGCTCTTCTGGACAGTCGACTTCCGCGGAAAGTATGCTTATATTCAAGCTAATAAATCACTGTTCCCGCAATATGGACCCATCAAGCCACGCGAACGCCTCTATCGTAACGCCAAGTCTGCTCCCACTTGCTTGGTCTTGCTTGACCGGACATGCCGAGTTCTTGACTTTGCATCAAGCTTCTATGATAAACACTGACCTTATGCTAGCGCCATTTACTGGGCGGATCAGACCCCTATACATGGTCTCAGGGTCGTCACTGACCCCATGTCCCGCTGTCAGAAGTCACCTCTCTGGAGTACGCCTCTGACTTCATCCGAGATCCTTTGCAACAGCCTACGGTAGATACACAATATCCGTCTACTTGTCACTTTACAGCAGAACTATCGGTTCCTGGGATGCTACGTTCAGCATGTCGCTGGTTACAAACAAGACCCCACGACTTCGGCGTTCCGCCTTTACCTATCAAGACAGGGCTCGTTGTTAGCATGGTCGATATGCGGGCTCCTGGCTCCATACAAATCGCGTTCATCACTCCAAGCTTTCGGTCTGTCCATCCGGTAAACATGTGTCGGACATTAAAAAAGTGAGATGAGCCGTCGGTAAGTCACGGTAATCCTCCACAAACCTTCGCCATCACCAAAGAGGTCATCATACCACGACGTGAACACGCGGAAAAACATACAAGATACTTAGGAAACAAGTCCTCACGAGCAAGTATTTTCGATAAACAGCTTGACTATTCCGAATGAGAGTCAGATCAGCACTGGTGATATACTCCTAGAGAGAACCGAATGCTATATCCTACGCATTAGAGTTCTCGGCCGAGCTCACAGAAAGCATCAAGAAGCCTCAAAGCATAACACTACACGGATCTACAGTACTCGACACCGGAAGAAGTCAGCACACAACGACGGAGAGACCGGAGTGCACCTCTGTCTGGCGGAACAGTAATCCTTGAGGATGCAGTATGATGCTATGCTGCATGCCAGTGAGTATCTCGTATCTGCATCTCTGTCTCGATCAGACATAAATACTGCTTGTCCTCCTCGATCAGGCCATTCATCATCATCATCATCATCATCAAACAAGAACAACCCTCACTTTAAGATCATCTCCTCTTCACCGAGCCTCAGTGCCAGCTTCTTCCAATCCCCATATCAAGTCAAAGATGCCTTCCCTTAACAAGTCTGTCCTGATCTTGGCCGCCATCACTCAGGCCGCATTTGTCCTCGCAGCTCCCATTCCTCAGCTGGCCGGTGAAGGCAACGCTTGCAGCTCTATCTTGAGCAGTACCGACAACGGTATCGGATATGGCATCGAGAACGCTGAGGGTACGTATTACGTCTCGAACAGCAAGCAATGTTCAAGACTAACATGTCCCTAGACAACACGGCAGCTCTGATCAAGAGCGGCAAGGTCGGCAGACGCCAACTCGCAGGCGAGGGCAACGCTTGCTCTTCCATCTTGAGCAGCACCGACAATGGCGTTGGGTATGGTGTCAAAAACGCCGAAGACAACACTGCAGCTCTCATCAGCAGCTCCACAAAGCCCAAGCGTCAAGCCGACAAGATTGCCAACGGAGCCGCCGACATTCTCTCCGCTCTTGGTCAGAACGACCTTGCGCAAATCGAGAAGAGTAACGGTGACATCATTGATGGACAACTCACCGATGACGCTTCCAGGGCTGGTGCTCAGATTGGTGCTTATGAGGAAAAGACTCTTGAGGGTATTGGCAAGACCATTCCCAGAGTCAAGCGTCAGGGTGATAAGATTGCCAATGGAGCTGCTGATTTGATCTCGGCTATGGGCCAGAATGATCTGGCTGAGATCGAGAAGAGCAATGGCGATACTCTTGATGGTCAGCTCACTGATGATGCGACCAATGCTGGCGCCCAAGTCGGCGCATTCGAGGAGTCTACACTTGAGAGCCTTGGAAAGATGATCCCCAAGTGAGAAGTTAGAACGAAATGATGATGACCTGTATGATATGAGCGATGAAAAGCGAGGTGTTGGTGATGCTTGGAGTGTGAGGCAGGCGTTACTTGTTCTTGTATTTGGCTTGAGCTAGACAACAATGTGTATAGTACGTTTATCATTCATACAGTGATAACGAAGGTGACATAGCTCATCATCTAGCACTTTCCGATGAGTCCTTCCCATGGTTTCAGGTAGACTGTGCTACTCAAGTCCTTGTTGTGATCGTCGACACCATAATTGCCAATGACCCATTCCTTGACTTTGACGTCTCCAAGTCCCGACCAGTTTACGTGTTTGCCAGTAAAGTTCGTGACAGTAACATAGCTCTCATGCTCTGAGAAACGCACGAAAGCCACGACATCCTTGTCTTCAGGATCCAAGACTTCGAAACCGCCGTAGATGAAGGTGTCTTTATGCTTCTGGCGAAACTCCAAACAACGTTTCCAGTAGGCGAACACGGATTCTGGGTCTTTCAGCTGTGTTGCAGCATTGATAGCAGTATAGTCGTCGTTGACTCGCATCCATGGCTTCACGTCTGCTTTGCAGAACCCGCCGTTTGGAGACGAGTCCCACTGCATCGGGGTTCGGGTGTGATCGCGAGCTTTCAGTTGAAGCAGTTTGCGTGCATAATCTAGCTTCCGGTGGTTGTTTGCGTATTGCGTGCTAGCACTGTTTGATGCTCATCAGTCGAGGTCAAGGAATACCAAGAGCCATGTAAACTTACGCCGCCCAGTAGTTCTGAGACTCGATATCTTTGTACTCTTCGATCGTCCAGTCTGAGGGTATGTTTCGCATGCCAAGCTCCTGACCTTGGTAGATGTATTCCGTGCCTCCAAGTGTTGCGGCCTTGGTGCAGAGCATCTTGGCTGAATATGCACGCCACTCATCACTATCGTCTGCGAATCGTGAGATGGATCTGGGTCCATCGTGGTTCTCGTTGAAGATGGCATTCCAGCCGTCACGGTCAATCATCAAGCGCTGCGTTCGCTCATGAATACGCTTCATGTCTGTGGCGTCCCACTCATGGTATGACCACTTCGATTGGCCTGGCTCGTTGTCCATGTTCAACAGCTTAAACAGGAACACCATGTTGAGTGGTCCTTGCAATCCCACAGTTTCGATAATCTGGTCCTCATTGTTGATGAATGGCATTTCACCGACTGTCATTGTGTCATACTCGTCGAGCACCTTTCTCATCTCGTTCAGAAACTCATACAGTCGGGGACCGTTGGCGAAGAACTCGTTGCCTGGTTGGTAGTACTGTCCAGGGATCGTCTTTTTGGCATCCGGAAGACTCTGGACTTTGGAAATATGGTCGATGACATCCATACGGAAGCCGCAAACACCACGGTCCAACCAGAATCGAAGAATGTCATGTACTGCAGAACGAACCTCGTCGTTGTCCCAATTGAGGTCAGGTTGCTCTGGTGAGAAGATCGATAGATAGTATTCCTGTGTCTTCTCATCCCATTGCCAGGCTGATTTGGTCGTGTCTAATGTGCGACACCAGTTGTTCGGAGGTCCGAGTTTGCCATCCTTGTCGACCCTACCTTTTCTCCAGAAGTACCAATCTCTTTTTGGGTGATCAATCGATGAGCGCGAATCCAAGAACCAAGAGTGCTGGTGGACAGTGAGCTTGCTTGCGACATGTAAGGGCGAGAAATCGCTAACCTGATCTGAAGTGTGGTTTACGACAAGATCCATCATCAGTTTCATGTCGCGCTTGGCTAGCTCCGCGATCAATTCGTCAACATCATTCAAGCTGCCATATATGGGGTCAACATCCATATAATCAGATATATCGTAGCCCATATCGACTTGAGGGCTCTTGTATACTGTCCTTCTATGAGTAAGATTCCCTGAGACGTTGTGTTCACCTACTAGGAGAGATCCATATGACATTCACTGCGATTACGACACATCAGCAAAGCACAGCACGATAGATCAGACCATTCACCTCCAAGATTTTTCAGATAGTCTAGCTTCGAAGTGATGCCTTGGACATCACCGAAGCCGTCACCGTTGGTGTCTCGAAAGGATGCAGGATAGATCTATGAGGCGGTCAGTCATTGATAGAATCGTAAGCCGAATAAGGTATGGTACAACAACATACCTGATACACAACGCTCTCCTTCCACCACACTCGTTCGCTCTTGATAACATCAAGCTTTGGCATCTTTCTGATGACACCGCTGCTGCTGTGACGCTGACAGCTGAGAGTGTGGTTGTTCGGCGGAAGTAAAGATGGTCGAAATCGATACAACTTTTGGGCAGCGAGGACAATGCGGAAAGCTTTCATGGAGTGACACGATTGAAGCGACAAAGTGCAGCGATAGCACTTTTTGACTCAAAAAGACAACACACCCAAGATCGCTCTTTTTATGTCACTGGTCGATAGCGGGATATGTGTTCTCACGGTGACATTAACAATGTATACTTCACTGTGATTGCAAGATGAATATTCGAGTATTTACAGCAGATTCAGTATTTATGATGATAGCTGCAGCCTTGACGGTACCATGAGCACTGCCGTGTTAGCAGCTGAGCGTGATGATGTGTTATCACGAGAAAGGAAGTCAAAAAGAACGCACGTCATTCATGCATGTCGACAGGATGACAATGTTGTGGACGCTCTTTCCTGTAAGGTTTTGTGCGACCAAAGGGGCGGAGAAGCTTGGGCCCCTAGTCTTTTTCTCGACCCCTGCACCTTGATCGCGTCCAACTCTGTTTCATGATCCACAACCTAGTGATTAATATTCTATCATGTAAAATCTATCACGAGAGTCCATGAGATCGAGGAGTCTCCCGGACGCCGGACCGTACGAGGTGTAAAGAAAAGGCTCTTGAGATGTCGCTAACTAAGCAACAACACGGGCTCTGTTACGACGTTGAGCTGCGAACAAATCGGCTTGAAAACTCGGGTTTATTTGTATTCGTCACCTACTTATTTACTCGATCCACGCGGTTCGTCATACCGACCAACCACTGTTCCAGCGCCGATTCATCCATGTCCTTCAGCCATTGCTGTGTGGTCTCCCGCACTTGGGTTGAGACCTCCTCGTACCTGACCCTGTCAGTCATGAGCTCGTTCAAGGCGTCTGCCCACGGTGTGATGTCCTGCTCAGGCACGATATATGTTCCCTTTTCATCACGTTTTCCGTCGACAGTGGTTACTGGAATGACATGATCGAGTCCGAGCATGGCTTCAGGAAGCGCGCCTGCATTGGAAGAAATGACCGGGATCCCGCGAAGATGGGCCTCAACCACCACTATGCCCCACGCCTCGAACCAGACCGAAGGAACGAGGAGAACCTTGATGTCCCTCCAGGCGTCTTCCATGTTGGTACATGTCGGGCGAGTTCTGTTAGTAGGTAATTAGTATTCTTGGCTTCAATCGGACTGAGGTCATGTTTCGGACTCACGTCATATTCTGTAAGTGTTGCATCTGCTTGCCGATATCATCATCAAAGCCCCAGCTTTTGTACACCAGGAAGTCGAAGTACGGGCAAACTTTGGCAA
>Ga0181467_100189_pt2 | contig 30099 bp, 21 predicted proteins | sample InSIn5gowninarea_2_FD_119079 | JGI IMG/M metagenome (GOLD analysis project Ga0181467, IMG submission 119079) | Clean room microbial communities from NASA Spacecraft Assembly Facility at Jet Propulsion Laboratory, Pasadena, California, USA -... ... | reverse complement strand
ATCCTGTCACTGTACAAAACAACAACCCTCCTAGACGATCTGAAGATCGCGTTTGTCTGTTCATTCTTAGTCGGCACGAGCACACAGAATGACGGTTGGTTCTAAATGCATTCAACATGTATTGTGTACAGTACTTATGAACACGTGCCTTTACTTCTAACAGCTCTGGCTATCCCTAAAAAGGCCAACAAAGCTCACGTGGACACAATCTCTAAACAGATTAGCGTCCAATGTCTTAGTGCTCGGACTTCGTTGCCTTCGAACTCCTCAGAAGTGTCGTATCAACGAATTACTAGCTGTATCAACCATCAATACCGCTAATGTACCTATCTGAGACATCCAGACCTCGTTTTCTTGATTGAAAGCATCATTGATGACAGAAGCTCTGCATGCTGTGAGCCACCTACTTCGTATTATGCACATATCCCTATCCTATGGTCCTGACTACAGTACGGCAGTCAACTCAGCATCAATCTCCTCTTTTGACCATGGATGGTACATTTCACCTGCTGGGATCGGACAACCTTTGTCCAAACAGATCATCCAGATCCTTATCATCTTCGTGCGAAAAGCATGGACAAAGACCGACTTTGCAGTACGGCGCATGGTGGCGTTTTTGCAAGCACGACCAACACTTCATCACCTTAGCCTTGAGCAATTACTGCTTTGGGCTGGTGACATTCTGCCGATGCAGCTCCACTCTGTGACTTCTTCTCCAGATCGAGCTCGAGTCCGGCAAACGTCAAGCGCACCCCAACGGTTCTTCCCACGCCGAAGAACCAACACCGTGCGCACCGTCCTTGCTGTTGCACTGTCAGGACCAGGAAGGTGATGGCTTGGATGAACAACGAACCTCTTTGCTGTTGATCCAAAGAAGTTGTGTACAGTATATCTTGCCGGTCCTTGAGGCGTATCTCAAATGTGTAACTGCCGCATCGTATCCTTGTCATCCGTCCAAGGTCGTCCTTCAGAGGCGGCGCTGCATCTCTTTCCTGTTGCTCAACATCTGTGCATTGTGATGCGCATGCGAACCGCTTGAAAAATCAAATTCACCATACTGGGTAATCCTTTTCACTTACTGACCTCACCTCAAGCTCAATAGTGCTTTCGTAACACATAGAGTATGTCGTGAGTATGCATGTGGAAAATTCAAGCTTGCTTCGTTCCAGATGTCGCATGGACAATACCTGGCCACATATTCTATTGACTTGTGATGGATGCCATGCCTTCCTGTCGAGGACTGAAACTCTGCTGCGAAGTTCAACATATGTACTGATTGAGCTTGCTCTCATTATTCGTCGGTTCTGTCAAGGAAGACACAGTCTCTCCTACTAATCTTGAGGAATCCCCTTATGCACCAAGTCACCTGGCGGTTCAACCTTTCAATGGCTGCTAGAGACAGGCCTGCTTATCAGGCTGGGTAAGTCCAGGTGAGTCCATTGTTATTTGTGCAAGAACGGTGGGTGTACATCCTTTTCCTTTTTCCTTTTCCCTTGCGCTGGCGCGTATATCATGCTAGACAATAGTTTTCTGTGTTATGTCTTCATTCCTCTGTTCAAGGCGAACCTCGAGGGGTTTCAATCCAGTGGACGAGTGTCGTGTATACTCAGCTGCGATATTGCAATACGGCATTGAACGCAATGGTTAGTAAAGGCGGCCGAACAACAGAGCAGGTCTAAGTGCTCATACAACGACACTAGAGACACAGAATCGTTATATCCGAGAGCATATGTCGGATCTTCTGTTCCCCCTTTCAGCTGTCAGCTGTCTCGGCAGAGGTTACTGTACTTGGTAGGGGATACCTGGTGCAGATCTCGTAGGTCCACCAAGGCTCTCGTCAGTATGCTCTGTTAGTAAGTGCAGAGAGCCTATTGGTTTCACATGGTCACCATATGCCATTACGACACGATTTGTCTTTGATCATCCTTCTTCAATGAAGATTGTATTTCAAAATCATTTGCGTGACGGCCAAGAACACTCACATTACAGCTACGGACATCACTAGACCTCAGAACATGAAATGTTGCTGAAAAAAGCTCATGTTGAAGCGGTAAGCTTCAGGAATCTGACCCTTAGCGTCACATCGGAAACTTCTAAGCACCGACATCCCGGTTGTCCGTCCCCCTGCATACGGCTCTCACGCGCTACTGGCTGTTTGGAGCACAAGTTCATGCCCGTAGCGGTATTGCCAATGATCACTTCATGATCGGACGCAGGTAGCTTCCATCTTGAAGCGCGTGAATGCTAAAGAAGAAAACACATCAACTCTGGAACCACGATTCGCCAGAGATTGAGCAACTTGGCTGTGACCGATAAAGAGCTCTGCTGAAATTAACAGTCACGCTTGCTCGAAGTCCTGCGCTTAGGTCAAACACGCATTGTACCTGCATCGGTCAGTACAAAGGGGTCGGAAACATTATTACGGAGACGATCGGACCCTGTATTCAAATACCGATTTCCGAGACGCTTGATAGCCGCGCTCCTAAGATTGATGGTCATGCTCGACTAGGATCTAGACGCCAACAGTCTGGTTCCGTTGGAGCTATCGGTCGAAGTTCCGTCATCTGGGACATGACCATCCAGATGTCCGGTTATGCTTGCCACGCACTCTGCAAAGTATTGTCCTCAGAAGCTACACTCGTGGGTGTGGATGCTTGGGATGGAGTCAACATCTCGTTATCTGTCCGACTCCTTGATACCTACGGTACAACGATACATGGACGACACTCAATATCTACCCAGAGAGTTCGAGCTAAGACGGGCTCTTCAGTAAAGCTTACAAAAAATTATTGCATGTGAGTCCTTTCTTGAATCCTGAACAACCTGTCAGACCTGTGCAAGGCCTATACAGCTGGTATCATGAGATCTTTTGGGGGCTCGAAATATTTTGGGGATATTCTGTTATGGTTTAGTGGGCATATGGACGTCCGATTATGATGATGCGTTATAATCATGGGCACCTCATCGCTACTGGCTCGCACAAGCAAAGCCTTGTCGGAGTTTCTCGAATCAAGAGGCATGAAGCCCATTCCTCCGTTCGTTATGATGCTTACTGGAGTGTGAGTTGTTGTCTCCTTCTCATGACGCATCTAGCATAATCATAGCACGGAGTCTGGAGTAGGCAGAGAGGTTGGTGGCCAGAAGTTTAGGCAAGGAGCCAGTGGCTCGATTGCATCCAGCGGTCGGTGTTTGTCACTGCTGCAGGACACTCAAGTGGCACGCAGGCTGCTTTACAGGTATGCAGTGCCTATAAGCTGAGAGCATCATACTGGAATGATGAGCCCCATCATAACCGAACTCTGAGATTTGCTTGGGTCGGTATGTCCTTTCCATGGGTTTATGTTCGGATCTGTTGATAGCCCCCTCTCCTTATTCTTCACCAGTTTCGTTGCCACTACTTTTCCCATCAGCCTTTCCCATCGACATGATGCGAGAGGCTCAGCTCTTTGATCGGTCGCATCTTCTGGAAAAGCAGCACTACTGTATAACGGAAGCGCTGAGGCAGAGCATCAACCTCTGCTGACCGTACAGGCACGTTTTGCGCCGCACACCAATCATTCCAGCGATGTTACTCGAATTCAAACTACAATAACACATTAAGACCAGTTCGTCTCTGCCTGAACTCATTCTTCCGCCCTAGACTTGTCATTCTAGAAGCCTGTGGCACACCAATTTTCCATTGACCCAGTCGCGCTCAGTTAAATCTACCATATGGCTGCAAGGTTTGAAGAGCAACAAGAGGAAGTAATTAGCCACCATGGATGTACGGTCAAGGGAATACGGCAGAAGAGATTTGGTTATCAAAGCTTTGACGTCAAGTTAGCAAGGACACCTTCAACAAGTGGCAAGGCACGCAGCATATCGTCGAGCTCAGCCTCTAAAGATGTGTAATGACTCCGACATTGCGAGGCTCAATGAAGTCTGTGAACATGACCTTGCGAGCCGTTCGAATACTTATTCTATGTGCGAGGCGCAACGGTGACAAAAGCATCAAAAGAAGGGACCATTAGGTGAGCAAATGCCACTAAGCAACATTCTCTGCATCTGCATCGATACGATCACGAATACTACAATGATTCAACATGCGCTCCGGAGAGTTTACAAGTACTATGTTCTTGCTACTGAAGCAAAGTGTACCGATCTGGATAATTGCAGCTGCCGCTATTGTTCTTTACTTGCAACCACTACCTTCTGCGCCGTCTGAGATCTCGACAGCTATATGACCGCTGTTTTTATTTCCTTCTGGCTGTACATTTCTCGCATCACGTACTCCAGCTCCATTGTCTTGTATGGTCAGGCCATGCATTGGTGATTCTAGGGATACAGCTAAACTCCTCGTTCCGCTCTCTCGAATGAGTTCAACGACTCCTCTGTTGCCTTCATGTCCCTCAACTCTCAGACTTGCTCTTCTCCGATCAACCCATTTTCGCCATGGTCGATAACAGAGGACACTGACGACACCCACAACGACGAAACTACCACAGATGGCACCACCGATCACATCATAGTAATCTCCAGCGGCCTGCACGCCTTGCCAGAATTTGCTGTTCTTCGCAGTCTCCGACGATACAGCAACGTTGAGAAGCAATGAGAGGAGTTGGATCGTACCGATGATGATGGCGACCACAACTGTTAGAGCCGTCAACACGATTGAATAGTATAGAAATGTAAGTGGTGAACGGACACGTGGTGTCACTTCGTCTCGTTGTTGAGTCAATACACGATTCTCCTCGTCCCGGACCTCGAGCTGTCTAACCTCGACGTTCTCTCGTTTGTTGTCCTTGCGGTCGGCAGCTCCCATTGGTGCGAGGTACAAGCTGGACATCAAGGCACCGTCGATGGTGTCGATCAAGCACATGCCAACAGTGAAGAGAACTGGGAAGATCAGAATCAACCACATACTCGTCCCTTTTGCGCCTTGGATACTGGAGATACCAAGCAACGCCACCTCGGAGCTAGTATCAAACCCGAGGCCGAAAAGGAAGCCCAACGGATACATTTTCCAAGGTCTATCGATGAGCTTGAACGTTTTCTTCAACACACGGAACAGCACACCACCACCCTCAACCTTCCAAGCTTCTACAGCTTCATCTTCCGGCTGTAGACGAATGACTTTCCTTAATTGCACAACAAGCTTGTAGAGGATGTAAACGTTCATTAACCCCAACGCGATCAGAAAGACAGCAGAAACAGAAGTACCAACAATTCCACCAACAGTGCTGAAGCGATCAAATTTGCTTGACACACGAGCAGCCGTAGCAGCGACAACGATACTCGTGATGACGACGACCGTACTGTGCCCCAAGCTGAAGAACGTGCCGACCGTCACGGGACGTTGACCGGTAGCAATCAGCCGACGAGTCATCAAATCGATGGCAGAAATGTGGTCGGCATCGAGGGCATGTCTGAGTCCGAGAGAGTATGCCAGCGAAGCTGTCGATACTAAGCGAGGATATCTGCTTGCTAGTACGATACCACAGACCATCCAGACAGCAAGGTTGATACATATCAACAGTAGGATGATCAGGATTGCTGGCAGCGGCATGACTCGAACATATGGAATCTGATTATGTATTCGACGACATCTCACCAAGAATTGTGTCTTTAGTTTCGGCCAGCGTCCCAGATGCTGATATGGCGTTGACAATTGCTCGTTGGATAATGGTGAGAAGGTAGCTGGCATATCAGGACTAGTGATACTATTATTGGTTACGAGCTGTGCCCTTGCGCTCGCCATTTTGCACTGAGCCTCTCTGGCTGAGTCTCTCTTGAACTGAGAAAGAGTTGCTGCACCGCAGACATCAAAGCTATCTAGTTCTTACAGCAGTACGAGAGCACAGCACATGCATCACGATGTCCAGTACAGTACAAGCGGGTTCCAAATCCGGAAACATAAGACACTATGTACGTGTACGAAGCATATTCATCCGCCCTATCACGGACTACTCGGACGTCCTTCACCCCTCCCCCGCCTTTTTCCTATCAGCTTTCGTGTGAATTGGTTTCCGTTCAAATTATCTGATAATCTAATCGATATGGTGGCTGAACTTCGGCCGAACGTCATGTGGAGGCCAAGTGGAAGTGGCTGAACGCGAAAGTGACGCGTGTGGTACACGTAGGACGCGTGGATACTCAACTACCTCTCTTCTGTGCTTATCGTTACTATGTCAGTCGAAACGACCGATTGATCGTATGTGGCAGTACATCATAGTCGTAAAGCTATGATGCTCGAACCGTTCCACAATTATATGGACTTATACCACAGAAAGATATAGGGACGGTGTTTCAATGGTGAGATGGCTGATCAAGCAACTCTCTAATTGATCCGCCACCACTATCTCCTCAACCCATCCTTACTAACCACCCGTCTATTCACTCACTATCACCATTCTCCATTCCGCCGGCCCACGGTGTACAGACCTACTACATCCAGTTCACTCTCCCTTCACTCCTCCTCCACCCTGTTTCACAAACACCATTCACCTCCTCTCCGCATCTCACTCTCCCCTCTAAATTCCCCGTCACCCTCCCTAAAGAAGTCATGTTCGTATCTATATCCGTACCCATCCTTGTATCCTTCTCTAAAAACAGCCCAATCACACCTCTCCTCTATGTAAAGCCAGTATAGTGCAGTGGTTAGCACGTCCGCTTCCCATAAACCAACGCAACCTTCAATGTCCCTTCTTCTTATTCTTCACTTAACGAAGGGAGGAAGAGAATAGAGGATCAGCGGGAGACTCGGGTTCAAATCCCGATGCTAGCAACACGTTTCTTTTTCTGTTTTTGGTTTGATTGTTTGAGAGCAGGTTTGGTTTTTGGATGAGTTGGGTTGGATGAGGTGTATTGAGTGTTGTTGTCGTTAATTAGGCTGGATGCGTAAGCGCATGCTGGAGTGGGTTGATGGTATAGAACAGGGGAGGAACATCAAGTGCCTTTGGGGGATATATGCCGTGAGTGCGGCTACTTGTAGAACTTCGTGATCTGTTGTTGGTTGGATCTGCACTGGGTATGAAAGAGAGCATGACTATGGACGACGATAGCTGGTGTTGGTATTAGGGATGGAGGATTGGATGGATATTAGCTACGGACTGATTGATCGACATTATGTCTTAGGTGGGGATTGATTACACAGTATTTGAGTACCTCTAGTAATTATATATTTATTCAGTCACTCCCATCACGCCAGTCAACGGTCCATAAACCATAAATTCATATATATATACTGTACTTACCTACTGCACTTATGTCCACTGTTTCGGGAGACTATACCTACTCAACGCCTTGTATAACTAAGCTATCGACCGAGCAATCAAGCAGCCACCGATTTGTGTACAGACGTAGCTACCGTACGTAGACTTACAACATAAGCTGTGCCTTCAAAAGCGAGATTACTTCTATAGATCCAGTCCGTGTCTGTAACTCCCGAGCCGAAGCTGACGTACTTTGTGAAAGAGCTATTTTATAGTAATAAAAACAGGCTAGGTAAAGCGAACGAAAGGAAGAGAAGAGGAGAAACGTAACTAGGTAGGTATGTATATAGCTATGTAGCTAACTGATTGAAGCTTGAAGGTTAACTACAAATCCTGAACTCTCAACCATGACCTGGTTCATCGGGTTGTGTCATCTGGAATGCCGACGCTTTCAGGGGATTGATTGCGGGCTTGGGTAGGTAGGTGCTTGTTGGTAGTGTTTTGGTGCTACCGATCATATGATGTGATGAGTTGTGAGCTGTGATGAGAGGAGGGGTGTTTAGGTAGTCACTATATCTGTTGTTGTAATACTGCTTCAGATCGGATGTTCAATGGACGTCTTCTCGGATACGTAAATGTAAATCTATGAGGAAGACTCGTTTGCTACCTATCCACTTGCGAGGATTTCAAACGTTGCGTATGATCGTGGTTGCCACAGTTCCAAGTGAACTAAGATCTAGAATTCAGATGTCCTGGTTTTGTAATATATATATAGCCTAGAAGCTGTGAACTCGTCCGAATTTTCGAGATGTTCCTGCAACTTCGAAGCTATTCTGAAAGTCTCGATGGTGCCTTCAAAGTGTTGGTGAGCTTTGATGGTCACTTTTTGTTGCTGAACAACCGGATCATGGCGCATTGAGGAGGAGTTTCAAGTTCCACCCCGAGTTTTGGCTGCCTATTAGACAACTCAGATTATGGACCGGCTGCTGTTTGCCATCAGCGAACTGCCCCAGATGTTGATATGATTGCTGCACATTTATTCTTTCCGTTAGCAACGGTTGCCATGAGTGAACTGAACAAGACAATAGTAGATTGAATCCAGATAAAATTCGGACTCAGTATCTCACTCCTCCTTTGCTGATTTGCCAGTAATCCGCTCCTTCAACAGAGCAACTCGAAGTCTCGATCTCTTGACCAATTTGCTCAAACCATTCTCAGGCACTTCTTCAAACGCAACGAACCGCCTGATCAAGATGTTGAATATACTTCCAAATGCCAATGCCATAACCGTGCTTGTCAAAATAATGACGTTGTAGGGCATACTGAAATCCGGTGTTGGCAGTGACAATAACAAGCTTGTAGTCCTGATGTATATTGCTTGTGCATTTCCATTTGCATCTACTTTGTCCAATATTCGGATCACAGCTGGTGCAACGATGAAACCACGATTAGCGTCTGGAGGATATTCGGTGTATCTCAGAATGGCCTTTTCAAAGTCGTAAGTGACCATCACTGTGCTTGATGGAGGTATGGACAGCACCATCTCGATTTGTGTTCCTCGTTTTCGATCAATGGCCGGTCGGTAATACACGTCTTTGATGACCTCCCAGTCCAACGAAGACTCGTTGTTTACAATCTGCGCTCTAAGAGTGTGCATGAAAGGTCTCAGAAACCAGGGTAAACTTTCGAAAACCACGATATTGACAGGATCGGTTGCGGAGGGATTGGTAAAGACTGTTCGCATTCCTCCTTTAGCAGCACCGTGACCGGTCATTGTCCTTTCAGCCTTGATCAGCTCATCTGCCAAGTCCAGTTGTGCGTGTGTTCGGACAGACGTCTTTGGCATATCGAAGTCAAATTGCTGCCCAGGAATTAACTGCCAGCATCTCTTTTCTCGCTCTCCTGGTCCTGATCGCACTTCAAATCCACCCGCACCAATCCAGACTCCCTGCGAATGTGGAACGTGAAGGCAGATCGACTTGGCTTCTGGACCCTCTTCCTCGCATAATGGGCATGCACCTGCAACTTGCCTACCAAACACATCATTCAGGGACCACTCTGGTGTCTCAAGCGCATCGATAGGATAGCAAGTATCGTGACTGTGGTAAGACTTTGTTTCATCGCATACCAACTCGTGAGGCTGAACAGGTCGAGGAATAGGATCGCCTTGAGGTCGCTTAGCACGTGCAATGTTGAGAACCATATCGATTGATTGATCAACCTCTATAAGGCATTCTTGGCCATCGAGACACCGTGGTCGAATGTCAATGGACATGCTCTGCCATGAAGCATCGAAAACCTTATGACCGTCTAACAAGCTGGCTACACCTGCTTTACCCTTGCAAGGTAATAGTTTCAAGAATGGCGTCAAGTTCTCGGTACATACGACTTCTCCAGGAAGTACTCCATGGAGGAGATGTAGGTTGCTATTCTGACGATGTGTTCCGTGTGGTTGAAAGGACAGCACCGGTTTAGTCGTTCTCGTTTCGTCAATGAAATTCAATGAGGCACAAAACAAACCGGAGAGTCCTTGATTGAGGGTGATCCATTTTCGCATAGCCTCTTTCTCATTTGCAGCATCAATCCAAGCCCATAGTTCAACACCGGTTCCTCCCTCCTTCGTGCCATCCCATGGTCGAGCACCCCATGTTTCTGTGTCCCATCTTCCCGTAGAAAACCTCAGATGCAACTCTTTGGTGTCGGCATGTTGCAATACCTGTCCTAATGATCGTGGGAAATACCTGAAGTTGTGGCTATCGTATGCAGACAATGTCTCGTTGCTTCTGAATTCGAAGGATGCGAGAAGCGATCCAAGAGGGAGTGGTGTGAGGTCTAGTCGTTCGAAATAGTCTGTAGCAAGCGCACTTAGCACGAGGCATGCAGCCAGGTACAAGTAACCTAAGAACATCATCGCATCATGTTTGTCCTTCCTTACCACATTTGCATCTATACTACTTCAACCACCTCGAAGTGAACACATCGCTGGCTTGCGGCGAAGTTTAGCCGGGTTGACCTTGCTGTTTGCCTCAGGCATGCGGTTGCCTTTTTGCTCTCCAGCAGCGAACTACTTTGTTTTCGTGACAGCCTCTACATCTTGCTACATAGTGCCTTTTAGCGCAATACTTGTGAGCGAACCAGACCTCCAATCGTAACACGACTGTCCTTCTCTATATGCGCACTCATCTTTCCAGACAAAAGGCGACACGATTCTAGGCTACTTGACGATTCCGAATACCACTGCACTACCTTCTCACAGTCGCAACACAAGTCCTACCTCCTCCAACCGCCAATATGGCCGCCGAACAACGTAAGCTGCTCGAGCAGCTGATGGGTGATCAATTCTCTGGAAGTGTCGCCTCCAAAACAGCAAACTTGACCCTCACAGCCCCACAAGTCTGCCGTTCCTACCTTGTGGGTACCTGTCCACACGACCTCTTCACAAACACCAAACAAGATCTTGGACCGTGTCCGAAGTTCCACCCAGAACATCTGAAAATCGAGTACGATGCGCTATCACCAGCGGAAAAGCAGAAGAATGGGTTCGAGTACGATTATATGCGAGATATGCAACGATATGTGGACGATTGTAATCGCAGAATTGATGGTGCACAGAGACGACTCGAGAAGACACCGGACGAGATCAGAAGGACGAACGCGCTGTTGAAGACAATCGGTGACCTGTCAAAGACTATCAACACAGGATTATTAGAGATACAAGTGCTAGGTGAAACCGGCGCCGTGAGCCTCGCCGCTTCAGAGTTCTTCAAAGTCCGCACTGCAAAACTCGCAAAGGAGCAAGCAGAACATGATCTCCGCAGTTTGTCAGACACATCCGGTCCGTCGGGACACCAGAAACTACAAGTCTGCGATGTCTGCGGTGCATATCTTAGTCGGTTGGACAACGACAGACGACTAGCAGACCATTTCTACGGTAAAATGCATCTTGGGTACGCACAGATGCGGAAGACGTACGAAAGATTACAACAGGAACTAAAGGGGCGAGCGCCGCCGATTCGAGACGAGCCTGGTCCTGGATCAAGAGGTGCGGATGATGGGTATGGAGATGGTGGGTGGGGTGATCGAGGTGGTCGCTTTGGTGGTGGAGGATATCGCGGTGGGCGTGGCGGTAGAGGACGGGGACGAGGTCGGTGGTGATTTCTTGCGTTGGTCGGATACGAAAACCACATTACCAGCAGTGAGGCTGTCGAAAATGCCTGCGTCGAGCACGCATTGCCACAACCAACGCATTCGTCTATGAGTCAAGCGGCTCGAGTCTTCCAGTGATTCAAGCGAATTTGATATTCGATCTCAGTCCAAGCAATATACAGCTGCAAGCACACCTACGACATTCAGCGCAACACGATAAGAACACACAGCAGTTCCACAAGAACTTTTTACCTCGGAAAGGCACTCCAGACACCACAGTCATTTATCACAACCGCCATACTGGCACGACACGTCGGGAGAAATGTCCTGCGAGCAGGAACACGACGAACGAGAAGAGAAGCAAATACCATTCACAGCGCGCACAGAAAGAATCTACATGAACCACACAGAGGAGGTCACTGGAATAATGATAGAAATGAAGGAGTGCGGCATGAAAAAGTGGGGTGATGAAGGTACGCTCAAATGCAACGGTATTCACCAACTGTGGTCTGACAAACAGGACAAGGACGGACGGTGTTGAAGCACTATTTCCAGCGAACGAAGACGATATAACACACCCTATCCAAAACATCATGAATAGCAGTATATGCTTAACGCTCAAGGGATTTCAACCTGGATTTTGCATTCGGCAATACTCGACATCCGTATCTCGACATATCTGACAGCACTAGTGGTACGGCACACCATGCATGAACCCCTGACAAGATGACTCGACAAACCTGGAGGCTCTGGTGTCAAGACCTCTGATCTAGCCAGAGCATCTCAAGAATCGTCTATACCATGCCAAGAAGTCCTTGAACTGAATATCGAGGCACATGTGGATGAGTGGGCGTGGGCGAACAAGTCGGGGTCTGGGAGCTGGAGGAAGGACCGGAACCATCGAAGGGATGCTGCCGAAACCAGATGGAGAATGGCATCGATCCATAACTCTGCCCTACAAGGCCATTTGATCTGCCCAGCTTCCTCCTGGTACTGTTTCAGAATCTTGCCGCTTCGGTATCGGCTTTTCCGTTTTCAGTGCTGGGGGATTTGGGAGAGCTGGGAACTGCTCGGCCGCGCTTGTATTAGGAGGCACTTCTCGCTCAGCCGTAAATGCAGGCCCGTTCTGTCCAAAGCCTCCACGACCACGACCTCTGCCCCTGTATTCTCCACGTCCGCGTCCCCTTCCTCTGCCTCGTCCTCTTCCATTCGTGTACTCATCCTGCCGTTCTGCAGGATCCCTCCACTCGTAGATACTTAGATCCTGATCACCATCTGGTGGAGGACCCCTTCGGGTCCTGTCGCCATACCTCGGCGCTCTGAAGTCTTCTTCATTCTTCTCACTGTCCCATTCCCGGCCGCCCACAGCTTGTAGTTTCCGTGCTCTGTTCTTCTCACGTTCGCCTTCTAATTGTCGTCTTACCACTGCTTCCTCTTGTCTCTTAACCTGCGCTATACGCTCCCGTTCCAGGAAAGATTCTGCATCGGCTTGTGCCCGCGCATGTTTTGCTGCGACTGTCTGAGACTTCTCTTTTGCAGCTGTAATCTTTGCTGAGAGTTCTTCCTCTGTCAGTTTTGGCTTCTTGAGACCACCGGTCGCTGTGCGGTCGCCTCGGACGGCTGGCGGTCTAGCATGGTTCTGAGCAGCAGGCTCTGTCGGTATCTCTGTCTGCGATTCTGGTGGGTGGTCCGATATGCTAGACTGCGCTTGTGTGGCTGTTGTGGTTGTGGTTGAGGGAGGATCTGCCTGTTCGTTCTGTTGTTGTTGTTCAAGCGGTTGTTGCGTCTGTGATGGTTGCGCTTGTTTGGGAGCAAATTTGGAATCTCCTAGGCCACCACCTCTGCTCCTCGTCGAATCCTGGACTCGGGCGCTATGTCCCCTGCCTCTTCCTTTACCTCCTCGGCCTCTGTTTGGTTGCTGTGAGGTGTGGAGCGTCTCCTGTCGTTGAGAGGATTCGGAGGGCTGTATCTGAAGCTGTTCTACTTGTTGGGCTAGAAGGCGTGGATCTGTCTCAGCTGATAGTGGGGTAATCTCATCGCCGAAGAGGTCGTCGTCGCCGCGAGATTGTGAGAAGTCTTCCATGTTGGATATACTTAGAAAGTAAAAGAGTGTTAGATACAACAACAATGTGACAAGTAAGGAAAGTGCTAGTAATCAGATCACGGCTAGAGATATATTTTGATCTACACGTTCAAAGTGGACGTGAAGGCTGAATGTATAGTATGAGCAAGTATTAGGACAAACTCCGCAATTACTGTAAGGTTTCTATGGATTGCGGGCAAGTACGGTGCAGGCTCGAAGCTGCTTTTGAGGAATGCAGCGAAATGGCGAACTACGGAGCGAAGGTGGTCAGAGTAATAAAGCCTGGCATTTCCCATATACCACAGGGTAGCTCACAACTTTGGTAGCTAGGTTTTGCGGCACTGGATATGCACTTGTGAGCTCTTATGATTCCATATGAACCAGAACATGCTTTTATCACATTTGAAGTGTACTTAAGATATGCTCATGTCTAATAGGTTTGTGTCGTGCCTCTGGCAAACTTCAATCCCTGAGATTAAAATGGTGGCAGCCAGAATGGGTAGCCACCGTTCTTGATCCTGAACACGCTCATCAGAAAGCTGTACGTGCCAAACATGACTGTAGCCCAGATAATGGCTGCGATTTGTTGAGTTCGAGCATCCTTGATACGTGGGACTTTCAATCCGAGAGAAATGGTAGCAAAGGACAAAACAGCATCTGGAGGACGTTAGAGAGGTACTCTGACAGGAAGATGATCGGCCAACTTACAAATGGCAGCAATAATCTGTGTTTCAATACCGAGCTGATTGGAAAAGCCACCAGCGAAATAAGTGATACCTCCTTTTCCATTGCCACTCACATAGGGCACCTTTCTGATATGGTTGTACATATGACCGCTGGTAAACATAAGCACCAATATCAGACTTACACCTGCCCATAAATTCCGGTTTTGGATGACTGGCAGAATGTAAGGATATGCTACAGTGCCAAACGTGAAAATGCCGACCAAAATGGTGATAGTGGTGAAGAGTCTCGACCAATTGAAAGGTCTTGCCAATTGAGGATAGTTGCCAGGTGGAAGATGTCGCTGGATCCAAGCGTGGATGCCGTCTGCATTTTGCGGTCCAAGGAAGTCAAAGCGAATAGGCTGGCCATCTGCCGAAGCATGCTCTCCAATAGTAGGTGGGAAAAGCATAAGTACAGGAGCGGTTTGTAGTTGCATCTATAGTCAGTCAGCGATATTCTCAACCCTAAGCACCAGTCCTCCTCACCTTCATGAACACGTTTCGGCCTTGATCAAAATCAAGTGTGCCAAACAACACTCGGTGATCTTTCTTCTTGTGCCAGCTCTTCCCAAGTATGTCCCATTCGGGTTGAAATTCTCGACATATTCCGCATGCATATTTAGCATCAAGAGCAGTCAGAAGAATAGCGGAGTAGTAATCTCGTGGTGTACTTGTCAATTCGTCGTACTGCTGCTCATCCAGGGTGAATGGGGCTGATTTCTTGACATAGACATCGAACGCCGAAGTTGTCGGAGCTTTTCTGGCAGACACTACCAACACCGAGCATAGCGTAGCTACTAGCAGTTGTAAGGGGCGCATCGTTCTTGAGAATGTTTGTTGGCTGAAGGAGTACTGATTGAGACGCAGTGCTATAAATTGAGGCTGCGTGTCATCGCCGGACATATGCTATGTGGTACCGAAGTGATGCCGTAAGAGTGCTAACTTGATTGGGATAGCGGTCGCGAAGGTAAACAAACCTCTAAACATTCATCCCACTTTATCGCAATCAACAAAGACGATACTCTGGTCTCATTCCAGCTCTCTAGGCCGCCTATACCGACAATCATGGCTTCTGAAGATGTACTACAGACACTAGAAAGTGCGCGACTCGAACTTGACTATGAACGAGCTCTACAGGCGGCCGATCGAATTTACGAGGATGAACGAGCGCGCTTACTTCGGGTTCAGTTACTGCTACTCGAGGACGAAAACGACGAAGCAAGAGAACAACTGGAGAAAGGGGAAGACGAACTTCATCAACACGAAGATATTGCGCAAGAACTGCGTGATAGATTCACCGACCTTGAAGAGCAGTACGAGAGCACTCGGGCGGAATTGAAGGCATGTATGCGCGACATCGACCAATACCAAGCTGAGATCAATGCCTTGAATGCTTCGAGCTCAGATGTGACCAAGACTCTCACGGAGAAGCTTGCTCTCACACGCGAATTGAACGCCCTTAAACCAGAATTGGATCACTTGAGATCTCAGGCTGCAAGTCAGGGCAATATTCTGGCAGACAAACTATCATTACAGCGAGAGCTCAATACTGTGCAACTCGAGCTCGAGAACGAGAAGAAGACTGTCAACCGATTGAAGCAGCGAAGCCACGTCGGGGATCCAGCTTTGGCTGAAGAGCTAGAAGAGCTGAAGCAAGAATTAGCAGAAGAAAAGAAAGCTAGCCAGAAACTCAAGAAACAAAGTACAAAGCGCGCGAATGAAAAGTCCACAGCAGACGCGGCTCTTGTTGACGAGCTCGAGAATGTTCGACAAGAACTCGCTGAAGCACAGCAGAAACTACAAAGAGCAGAAGAAAAAGCTAACCAATCCACCGCACCAACAGCCAATTCTTCAGAACTTGAAGATCTTAGAAAGGAACTTGCGAAAGCCCAAAAGAACGTCCAGAAGGTGGAAAGAGAGAATCTAAAGAAATCGACAGAATGGTCTACACAAAAGGAATCCATGGAGGGTAAACTTGATGCATTCCGCACAAAGCTACGTTCCACGAAAGAACAGCTGAAGGAAGCTCAGGATGAACTCGAACGTCGGGAGGCCGCCAAGTTTGCTGAGTCTGCAAAATTCACCGCTGCACGCATGCATGGTCATCCTCCTCCACAAACAAACACGATGCAGCCGCAAGCAAGCGCTGTTCCAAATCCAAGGAAGAGAAACGTGGCAAGATTCGATCCAGACATGACAATCGGCACGCCAGGACAAGCCGCTGTGAAGAAACCACGAACAACAATGAGTAATGTAGGAGACAAATCCACGTTTTCCATCACACCGTTTTTGAATCGAACACAAAGTATCCTCCCAGACACTCCAGCTGAAGATCAACATGAAAAGATTGACGAAGCTATTAACACTACAATTAACGAGCTTGCGGAGGAAGCCGATAAGGAAAGCAACAATCAAAAACAAGCTCAAAAAGACGAGACCGAACAGCCTGACAAGGAAGAGAAGTCAAAGGCAAAGAAGGGCACAGCAGCAGGTCAGAAGCCCGCTGCATCCAAGGAAAAGGATACAGATGCTCCTCCCAAACCTCGCCCTTCCAAACCATTGAAGGAATCGGCACCATCCAGAGCCAACAAATCTGCAAAACAACCCACTCTCTCAAAGGTAGTTGAAGAAGAAGGGTCCGACTCAGAGAACCAGGCACCTGATGTACAAAACAAGCCCGGACCAACCACCACGGTCGTAGAACCGTCAATATCTGAAGCCACTACAGCAGCACAACCCAAGAAGAAAAAACTCCTGAACGGTCCTCGTAATATCTTCGACGACGACGAGACAGACGGTATCAAGAAGAAGATCACCTTGGGTGGTGGTGGCAGAGTTGGACTCGGCAAAGTCAGTCTAGGCGGCTTTAATAGGATTAAGCCGAAGGTCTTGGCTGAGTTTTCGCCGTTGAAGAAGGACAGGCGTGGTGGGATTGGAAATGGGACTGTGATGATTGAGGGTTGAGTAGTAGGAAGACGGAGTGGGCTGCTGTTACGTTCTCAGGAAGTTAGGGGAAATGATATTGGTTTCGGCGTTGCTTGCGATGGGATAGGAATGGATGGTCGAACCTTGAATGGTGTTGTTTGATTTATATATGAGTGATGAGGGGAGCAAGCATGATACGACTAACGATGGTCGTTTGAATAGCATACATCATTTCCATGCACTGTCCCTTCAAATGTGCTGTATATACACTCCGCTAGGATTACAATCCAATACTGATCCAATCACGTTCCGTTCCGCACCACAAGCTGATTCTCCCCATTAACATCCGCCATCACAGCCTCATGAGTATGCGGACCCAGCAACCCCTTCCCAGGCGGACTATACTGCCTCAACTTAACACCCGCCTCAGCCAACACCCTCCGACTCGACTCATCCATATTATACGTCTGACTATACACGACCTCTCGTACCCCAACCTGCGCAATCTTCACACTACACGTCAAACAAGGACACGTATCACAATACAGCACCGCGCCATCTCGTATGCGTTCCCGACCAGCCTCGAGCAATGCGTTCTCCTCGGCATGCAGACACAGACATGTACTTAGTGCGGCGCCGCCAGAGGAGCCAGAGTTGCAGCGCGGACAGCCGCCGGCGTTGCAGTTTGTGATACCGCGGGGCGTGCCGTTATAGCCGGTGCTGATGATGCGGTTGTTGTGGATGAGGACGCAGCCGACGCGGCGTTTCATGCAATTGCTGCGGAGGGAGGCGAGGTGTGCTAGGTGCATGAAGTATGTGTCCCATGGGGGGCGGAGGCGGGATTCTGATGGAAGGTCGAGGGTGGTGAGGAACTGGAAGTAGGATTGGATTGAGGGGTGACTGTTCAGGAGCTGGAGGTGGGCGCGCGAGTGGAGTGGTGCTGTGCCTTTTGTGGTAGTGATTGATTGTGATGGTGATGAGCCGTAGAGGAGACGGTCGTCGGCGTCAATGAAGGACTCTAAAGATAGAGGTGGTAATTCTCGTTTTGAGCAGCGGGTGTTGAAGCGTTTGAAGCGGAGAGTGACTGGAGCGTCGACGCTGATGAGTAGGAAGAATGGCCGGCGGAGGAGGAGTTCAAGGGTGTCTTCGTCTTCGATGTCTGTTAAGACCCAGTGTTCTTGCCATCGTTTGGTAACGAATTCGAGTAGGCTGTCGACGTCTGGGAATGTGAGACCTCGAGTACCTTTCTCGTCTGTTACTGAAGGTAGAAAGCGCCCGTCTGTGATGCTGAGTTTCCGTGGAGATTTTGTGATGGCTGGCAGGTGAAGTCTCAAGAAGCCGTGGTGTTGCACGAGATATTCTGCTGTTGTGTGCTTGCCTGAGCAGATCGTTCCACAAATGCCGATCAACATGTCGAGTTACGGAGCACAACTCTGGGGGTATGTCGATAGGGAGGAAGAGTCCAGAGGATCACTCTCATCACTGTCAAGGACACTCACTCATACGAATACATGTATTTCAACCAACTGTTCATACTAGTACAGGCTCGCGATCCTGGCGACAATAATTCTGTGTTTGCGTCCTTAGCCACGAGTGTTGCTTGTTCCACCCAGTTCGTGACTAGTATCAAATTCATGAGGCAGGAAAACATCATCATTTGACAGACCGAAATGACCGGTTTTCGCGCCTCGTGCCTCAAAGCCTAACACTGCCGCCTATTCTTTCCAACCTATTGTTAAGTGTTAAGCGAGGGCCAGATAGGTGCATGTCAAGTGGCATGCTTTGTTCGCCCCGCCACATACCTGAAATAAGCCATAAACGGACATTTACCTCGATACTACGGAGCACTCCATCGACACCCTACCTACCTAACCTACGTATTCCAGGCTACCAAACTCCCACTCCCTCCCAACCCAACAATACTAGTTCAACCTCACTCGAACAATACATCTATCAGCTCATATCTCAATATCCATTACACAACCTCACTCGTCAACAACGACGACAATGCAATACGTCCCCTTCATCTCCTCCATCGAAATCCCCTTCTACGCCTCCCTCGCCTCCCACAAAATCGACACCTCCAAACTCGACGACACCCCCATCCCCGTCCAAGGCCTCTACGAAATCCGCCCCTCAGATCCGAAAGACCACTCCTGCCGCCTACAAATCCACAGCAACGCCCTATCCCCCACAACAACAACCGACACCACCAGCACCAACCCTCCCTCCACAAACTCAAACTCAAATTTCTACCATGCCTCTGGCACAATCCGCAACGTCAACACAATCGAAGACTACCGCGCCCTCGACAAACCAGCCCTAATCCAAGCCGCAGGCCGGCAGATTTGGGACGCCATCAACGACGGCACGATCTACGACTGTCCAAGCAAGTTATCTACGTTTCTGATAATCTGCTTCTCCGATCTGAAGAAGTACAGATTCAGTTACTGGTTTGCATTTCCGGCGCTGGTGATGGATCCGCCTTGGACGCCTGTGATCGATCATTTAGCCAGTAGCAGCAGCAGTGATGAAGCTTACGTGCCAAAGTCGCTATCGAGTCTCGAAAGTGCAGCGCTCGTAGACGAAGTACAAGCTTGGAAAGCCACCGTTGATCCAGGTCAGCATGGATTCTTTCTAGCAAAGAAGATCCGCAGATCTGATGGTGGTGCACGATTACAAACTGCCACCACCAATGCGCCAGAGAGCGCCGAAAGTCAAGAAGACGACCAGCGGCAGCAGCAGCAGCAAACGACGGCCTCACCGCAACCGCAACAACAATCTCAAACACCCACCTCACAACTCGACTTCAACTGGCAAGTAACCTCCCTCTCAGCCTACGAAACAGGCTTCTTCGAACGTGAATACACAAACGACTGCTTCCTCGCCTTCGCCGACCCATCAAACTACACGTCTCAAAACGGGCAAGCCGCACCAGGTTGGATGCTACGAAACCTTCTCGTCCTAGTACGACAACGATGGAAGCGTGATCGGATACAGGTATTATGCTACCGCGAGACGTCCGCACGACGCGATGGCGCCGCTGCAAGGAGTTTGATATATGATATGGAAATCTCGCGGCACCAACACAACGGCAAGAGAGGCACTACTCCTACTCCTACTGCTACTACAGCTTCGAGCTCTGACCCATCGTCCTCAACGACCGTCTCTTCTCCCAACGACATGCCAAAAGTAGTAGGCTGGGAGCGCAACTCCGCCGGCAAACTCGCAGGCCGTCTCGCCGATCTAACAGAGTACATGGACCCAAAAAAACTCGCCGACTCCGCCGTCGATCTGAACCTCAAACTGATTAAATGGCGCATAGCACCGACCATCAACCTCGACAAGATCAAAGAGACGAAATGCCTACTTCTCGGCGCCGGTACGCTCGGCAGCTACGTCTCGCGAAATCTGATGGGGTGGGGTGTTCGCAAGATCACGTTTGTCGATAACGCGACTGTTTCTTACTCGAATCCCGTGCGACAACCGCTGTTTAATTTTGACGACTGCCAGAATGGAGGGAAGAGGAAGGCGTTGAGAGCTGCTGAGGCGTTGCGGGAGATATATCCGGGCGTTGAGTCTGAGGGTTATGTTATGTCTGTGCCTATGATTGGGCATCCGGTTACTGATGGTGCGAAAACGAAAGCTGAGTTCGAGAAGTTGAGACAGTTGATTGATGATCATGATGCTATTTTTCTGCTTATGGATACTCGTGAATCGCGTTGGCTGCCGACGGTGATGGGGAAAGCGGCTGGTAAGATCGTTATGAATGCGGCCCTTGGCTTCGATACATATGTCGTGATGCGGCATGGTGCGGAACCGCTAGAGGGAGACAAAGACAATGTTCAAGACTCGTTGGGATGCTACTTCTGCAACGACGTCGTGGCACCACAAGACAGCATGCAAGACCGCACATTGGACCAGCAATGTACAGTCACAAGACCTGGTGTTGCAGCCATTGCATCTGCACTGCTGGTTGAAGTGCTCATGTCAGTCCTGCAGCATCCGCTTGGAAACCGGGCTCATGCACCAAGCGGTCCTAACGACGATCGGGGTGAGCACCCGTTGGGACTTGTTCCACACCAGATTCGTGGCTTCCTTTCCACTTTCACTAATATCAACATAATCGGGCGAAGTTATGACTGTTGTAGTGGTTGCTCAGACAAAGTCCTTAGTGCGTATCGAGAAGGCGGATGGGATTTTGTGGAGAAGGCGCTCAATAGCAAAGATTATGTCGAAGAGTTGAGCGGGCTCAAGGAGGTCCAACGACGAGCCGAAGCTGCAGCCGCTGAGATCGAAGCCGCGTTCGAGGAAGGCGACGATTTCGACGACGACGATGAGAATGACCTTCTGTAGTCGAGAGAAGCGTGGTCCATTGAGACGTGAAACCATGAGGGCTCAATCATCTCTCTGAATTGTGAAGAAAGGTTCATCTCGAGATAATCCTTAGCTTCCTTCATCGAATACCGCGTTGTGATCAACCTTCGCAAGTCGCCTAATCCCAACGAAGAAGGCCTCTTTTGACTCGGACCTTGAAGATTCCGGCTTCTCGCGATGTACCTTGTGAAACATAGCTTTGAGCTGTCTCTCGAACTGCTTGTCTTCACCACCTTGGTAGAATTTGCAGACGAAATGGCCGCCTACCTTGAGAGTGTCGTAAGCGAAGTACAAAGCGGAGCGGCAGAGATCCTGTGGATTTAAGAGTCAGTCGAGAACACATAATCGTGAGATAATGTAGCAACAAGCCGTGAATGGCAGGGGAAAGAGGGTGGAGAAGGAAGCATACCATAGATCCAGCATGGTCTTTGAACTTGTTGCCGCTGGTATTCATCATCCTGTAATAAGGGTTACTCAAACTGTTCTTTCCACTCAGATGCGAGGAGGTGAGAATCTCCCAGGGTGCTGACATGTCACTCAAAACCACATCCACGCATATATCGTTGGACCCTGCTTCCGCGCTCAATCTGCTCTCTCCGCTATTCTTCTCCTCGCTGTCACTTTCTGCCGTTGCAGCTCGTTCACGGTCAATGTAGCTCGTTTCCTCTTCTTGTATGACATCGGCATCTTGCAACAGCGGGTTCTGCCGTACGCGACCGGCATTCTCATCGCGCAGTAGCTCGCGCACTCGTTCCTGGGTCTCGTGGCTGAGGAAATCGCCTTGTATGCCGTTGACGCCTTTCGGGGGCGCAACAGGTATTAGATCGACTCCAACAACTCGTCCGAGGCCCGGCCGAACCAGATCGATAGCTACCTGCGACCACGAGCCTGGCGCAAAGCCGAGATCGACAACCGTCATCCCAGGCTTAAATATCTTGTACCGCTCGTTGATCTGTAGTAGCTTGAATGCAGCTCGACTCTTCAGGTTCGAGACCTTGGCTTCCTTTGCGAAACGGTCACTTTTCTGTCTGGTTATCCAGCGGGAGTTACTGGAGGCATGGCGAATAAAGGTATACGTCGAGGAACGCTTGAGAGCTGGCTGAGAGCAAGAGGCTGTGGTGCTGGAGCTAACTGAGTGTAGGAGAGACGAACGATTCAGCAGCTGCACGGTGGGAGAGGATATAGTCCTCCAACAGCGTAACGGCGATGTAGAGCCATACCATGAGGATGTAGAGGCGGTGCAGGGCTGACATCTTGTCGTGCAGATATTAGGAAGGTTCGGGGACCTGACGAGCTCGCGGAGGGTAAGTGGTGTTGCCCATGTGGGAGGTCGAGAGGTGGGCATCTGATGAGACTGTGTGTCTTTGAGGAGAATAGACCACACTCTGAACTCGAGCATAAGGTCGGGATCATGGTGCAGTTGAAATGGCGCTAAGCTCGCCGCAACCTGCCGTTTTGGTGATTGAGGAAAGAAGAACCGCGGTAAGCGAAATGGTAACGCCATGCAGATGTAAAGATTTAATTCCTCATGGAAAACAACGAACCACGGCACCATGTCTAATGAAAATGCCGTAAGCAAGGAGAGTGATGAGATCAAGAGGGCCATGGCCGGTACCCTCGATGAGGTGCAGATTACCATGGCTTTCCGACCAAGAACAGCTCCAAGGAAGCGAGCAACCTGAAGTAAGGTACTGTGTCACTGCGAGCATTGACGTTCTTCTGGTCACATAATGAGAGATCATAGGCGGCTTCGTTCTGCAGAAAGCTACAATCCCAGTATAATGTCCAAAAGACCAAAGGACAGCCAGCACAGCTGAGTGTTCATCTATCAACAGTCCTACGGCTACAAGGCTCAGGGACATTTCGAGCCAGAGGTAACATTCCTAGACTCCAGCAGGATCGCGAAGTTGAACTCTTCTTCGATATCAGAATTACCTTTGTGTTGAACACGATATCAGCCAAAGCCCTTTTGTCTGTGTGTCTCATGACCGTTAAAATTCATGGACAGCACGCTTCCAAAGCAGGAGAACTCATTGTTTCACACCGCATCGGACTCCGAAGTCGAACATTACTCCATAGGAATACCTTGTGGTAATCCAAGACTTTGAGTCTAATACTCCATTCAGAGATGATCCACAACCAGGTTGGAATGATAAGCAGTCAGATGAACGAGAACCGATCACCACTTCCACCTGGTGTCCACGAAATGATTTTCTCGCCAGGTCGCCTCCAAGGTACATACTACTACAATGGCTGGTCGATGAACCTTCTGATCAAATTTTAGCCGAAGCCACAATAGCTATTGATGAAGTCAAGGAGGGGGATCTCACCTACCACTACCTCTCATCGAGACTCTTGGGTGAACTGAGTACGGAGAAACAATCCGGCACTGGTCGCAATGGTCAGACATTTAGGAGATCGTCAGCAGACTATCGAAGGTTAATCGTGTTTCCCATCAGAGTTTCACACGTACTATGAAGTTCTGGACAATTGGGCACTTCAAGTTGAACACACCGATGCAGTATGTTCGCCTGACCTCACAACCGCCAATGACCGCTTCCTCCAGGTGACTAGAGCATCTGCTGAGTAGGTCATTAAAGCCGAAGAACTATATATATTCCAATGAGCTGAACCTGGTGCCAAGGCTACCATCTGCTAACTCGTTTTCAAGTACAACGGTACGCTATCGAAAACATGCTCACACTACCTATCAAGCCGCTAGTGAGTTGCCAAATTTCCAGGTCACATTAGCACGACCGAGAAGAAATGAGTGCATTTAGCTGTTGCGCTGAGTCAATAAACACATGACGCAGTCCTCAGACTGAAAAGCTCATATATAGTCTCTCCTCCGCACCCGATGCCCATCAACCCAGAAGTCAAGAAAAAAACTTTTTGCTTAACACTGCCATAATGAAGTGTCTCCTCCTCGCTTCCGCTTTTCTTTCTGTCGTTTCGGCAGCAGATCCTGTCTGCTCACAAGATGTCTACGCTCTTCTCGCCCTTATGTCCAACTATGCACCAGCTCGGGAATACTGCTCCAAGCATTACACCACTACCGTGACCGCTGCTGCTTCAGATAACTCCAAACGAGAATTCAGCGTTTACACCATTCCCTCCATCAGGACCATAACCATAAAAACCTTACACACGACAACAGCGGTAGTTCCATCCATCGCAGCGGAAACAACCCCAGCCGCAGGGGATGCAACAACTCAAGTCACAGGCGATCCCGTTGCCACAAGTCAACAGACACCAACGACGGTAGTTCGACGCAGTGCAGCGGCGACAGCCCCAGTCGCAGTGGCTCCTGCCGAACAGAAATCAAGCGCCACTACTTCCAACATCGATGGCTACCCACTCACCGTGCCAACCATCACACCAGAGGACGTTCTAATGTCGTCACTCCTGTCTGGATTCGGATCACGAGCTTCCACGTTCTGCTCATGCATAGGCGCTCAAGCCACCGTAAGTCCCCAAAACAAATCGAGAAAAAGAAACATCATTGCTAATTCGTTCTCTTCAGGTGGTGGCAAATCCTCCGGCAACTACTCGCAGTGCCACCATCACCAATAAGCTGAGAAGACAGTTTCTTACCACTTGGGCCGATCCCGCTGGTAGTAATACCATAGATGAATAATACAACCGGCACTACCACCAACGACTGCAACCAGTATTGCCACCGGCGATATTACTAGCAGCGCTACGAGTAGATTCAATGTCTGGTACTTGATCATGCGCGACCTTCACCTAAAATACGATGTTTGATATCCAGGACATGTCACAGCGACGACAACGACTGCCGCCGATAGCACTGCTGCACTTTCCTATCCAACATCGAAACACACGCCCAGTCACGGAAACAATAATAATAAAATCCGGAAGATTCACATACGTGGTATGCAACCATGTTAGGGAACTCGAGCTTTTATCCATCAATCACCAACCTGTCGGGTGTTTTCTGCGTGTCAAAGCTTGAAGAACGATTGAGTGTGACAAGGGCGGGAATCTATCTAAATTGAAGTGGTTGGCAAAGTTGTACTTAGGTAGTCATGTCTCGAATAAAAGCTATCACTATGCAGAAGCATCATTTCCCTCAACCCCGTGACCAATGCCCTCTCAGCAATACCTGACCTGTAACCATGTTAATTCCAAGCTCCTCGCTTACACCAAGTCAAGACCCCCGGTAAGCCCCCATCCCAGAACAGTTTCGAAGCCGTGAACACGCACAATACAGCGCTATACGATCCAAAAACACTAACACTCTTATAAGATCATCATACATTCCCAATCACGACCATATACCTCAACTTCCCCTCCTTTCCACTCAAACTACCCGTACTCGTCGCCCCAGCCTTCCCCACACTTCCCCCATCCATCCCAACACCATCATCAAGAACCATCTGACTGCTCTTCCAACCCCAGCTCTTTCCGAAATTGAAGCTATCGGGCGCGCTCTCGTAAACACTTAGCATCCTGCCAGCTTTGCTCGGACTGTAGATCTTAAAGTACGTCTTGATTGTTGAACGGGTGTCGATGTATGGAGGGACTATGGGGGTGGAGGACATGATCCGCCGGTTTGCTTGTAGGAGTGCTGCGTCGAAATCTACGGAGGGTGTATCGGGTGGGAGGGTATCGCTGTCGTTGGAAGCATAACGGACGTGATGGGATGGTGAGTGCAGAGTCCTGAGACTGGGTTCTCGGTCTTGGTAGGAAACGCTGCGAGAGGGGGAGAGGAGAGTTGAGGTGTTCGCGTCAAATTCGTGTGTTGACGTTGTTGGTTCGTCTTGGTCGTTTGAATTTGGATCGTGCCATGTGGATGATTGATGCCGAGCACGGGACTTGCGGAGGAGCATTTCTCGTTCAAGCTGACCGATTCGATCGTCAACGCTGGCAGGTATGAATTGTGCGAGCGGATCATCAGAGGGATCCTTGTCTTTGGCACGGTGAAGATAAATGCCAAGCTGCTGGCCTTTGGACGTGTTGACACGTTGAATGTACAGGTTCCACATGCTGCCTGCATACCAGACGGTCTGTGAGTAGACTCTTTTCTTCTCTTTCAATGTTCGGGGATTGGGGAACTCTGCAGAGAAACGGAATGGTGGATAGCGGCTGAAGCGGGGTGGGGAGGACGATAACATGTTGCGCGCCGTTGCTGTACTTTCCAGGAAACTGCCCGAAAAGTCAGCAGCCCATGCCACATCACTTGGTTCTAAGCTCGCGGAGAGACGAGCTGCCAGCGAGGTCCAGTCTCCGCTATGGGTAGTCGGCGTCAAAATCACGTCTCTTCCACCGCCCACGATATGTGAAATGTCCGCAGTTGGAATCCAGAATTTACGGGCTGAACCGTTACCGTCCCAGGATCCTGACTCCATATCTGTAGACGTGTTGGCTGACGATTTGGTTGGCGCGTCTTCTCGCTGTTTGCCTTGTGCAGATTCTGATGCCACCTCCTCTACCTCCAGTTCTTCCTGTTCTTCTGCTACTTCACTGAAACCAAGCTCTAGATCTCCTTCATGTGCATTGATGACACGCGCTCGGATGTCGAGTGACATCCACATCGCATCTGACAGCACCTTTTCTGGCAATACCGGTTGACCTAGGATGTCGCGTGATGACTTAATCTGCTGGAGTTGCTCAACTCGCAAGTGGACGTAGTGAATGCCCTCTTCGAGAAGAACAAGTAATGGACTAACCTCTGGAGCAGTATACACTGAGCACCAGGCATCGTCTTTCTCAGTCCAGGCCTTCGAGGGGCCGAATCCTGATTCCCGACGGTATGTCGTGTCGAACCTCACTGCAAAAAATCGTAGGCTTTGAGGCTTCGGCTGTAAATATCTGCCATCTGGGCTGACTAACTTGTATTCGATCGCCAATCTTCGCAGCCTGCGATTGAGAACCCTCAATGACAAGAACCATCGCTCCCACTCTCCTGGAACGTAGAATGGGTCACCGCCGATAATTTCCCGAACAATTTCTGCCGGGATCTCATCCCAGTGCTCGTAGGGCATTTCCCAGCCTTCTCTACACAGCATTGCCTTAGCCGAAGCGAGTATGCGATTGCCTGGTGTGCCATAACAACTGTTAGTCACGAGCTTAATGAGACTATGCAAATTAGCTGTGTGCATTTGTCGTAGGATATAGTCCACACAGGCATCCACCAGATCGGGCATATCAAGCCAGCAGGCGGTGGCAAACAGACCAACTGCATTCTCCTCCTCCTGAGCTGCTATTGCTGTACCGTAGAGTCTTTTGAGTGCCAGTTCGAATGCCACTTGTGTGATGTTTTGGTCTATCTCTTCCGGCATAAGGGTCATGGTGTTGGACGAGCTTTCCGTCCACGGTCCACAAAACGCCAAGGAGAAGAACGGAGCACGATCCAGTATGAGCTTATGTAGCTTGTAGCTCTGTCCGAATGCATGCACCGTGATATCGGAATGCCGTCCACTGAGAAAGCCATTATAAAGTAGATGACCAGCAAGCGAGGAAGCGTCTTGAGGTGGATTTCTCATTCTAGAATAGGGCCTATACTCCGTGTTCCCCCTTGAAAGTCCCGGGGTCTCGCCATCCGCTACAAACAAGCTCGAGAGCTTTTGTGAAGTGTTTGCAGCGTCTTGGATCCCGCCGTCATTCGCGGAGCCTCTCACAAAATCATCGACGTCCTTCTCGGTGCCAGGAAGCGTGGCAGTAGGGGCTGTAATAGTAAGATCCATCGAACGTAGCATTGGTCTGCGACTCAATCCCGGGCCCGTCAGAGCGGATAGCGGTAATGAGCTGCCTGAAGTTGAGGCGGTGCTCAATGAAGCATGAGCTGTATTGGCAGAAACAGATGAGGTAGGTGGTCCAGATGCAAAAATGGAACGTGGTGGCGGGTTCAATTGACTGACGGTATACGCATGTTCCGAAGTAGCACTAATTGGCTCCGGATGAGGCAGCAAAGTCCTGTTTCGAGGCAATATGTTCGGCATGGGTGTCGATCTCGTGGAAGGACTGGAAGGGAGTGGGAGAGATGTCCTTGAGCTCGAGGCAGCACCGCTCTCGCTGACAGAGCCTCGCACATTCCATGGACTACCGTGCGATGGTTGAGGCGTGGTGGACGATGTGATGCTTCTCAAAAGGTCGTGGATTGGATCAGCGAAAAGATCCTCGCCCGTCGCCTCATCGTCTACCTCACTTGGCAATTGATCCATGCTGGAAGGGTTATTGTGCAGCGCCTAAGCCTGATGAGAGAGGTGCGTGACTTCTGAATAAAATCTGTAAGGAGGCCAAAGTAGGGTGCCAATGCCAGTTGCTAGCCAGCCTTGCGTAACGGCTTCGTTTTATTCATCTGAAAACTCGGATATGGTCATGTCGCCTTGCTTCTCCGTCTGATGCCAACAAGAAAGTCAGCAGCCTCAAGAGTGGCAAACGAATACGTGAGTAAAAATACCAAGGAAGTTGCGTTGCCTTACGGCGTCCCCCACGTCGAACATCCTAGTTGAACAGGCATCTGACCATTATAATCATGTGGAAGGTCTTGCCGAAGCAACATGGTGCACTCCAGGGATGTTGTAGCTGGACAATAATATCTCCGCAATATTTTGTTTAAGTTCGAGTCCGTGAGCCTGCGGACACCTGTCGATATGGCAGCCAGATACCTCGAACGACATGTCCATGTCTGCTCGCTAGATGTCCTCATTGTAGTGTCCTGACGATACTGCCCGCTTACGTTGTGTGGCACATAATGGAAGCATTCTTCTCTTCAAGCAGTCCGTCGTTATGCCGTCCTTCAAGGAGGGTGAGTTGGATTCCAATGGACAACCGATGAAGAGCCCTCCTACACCACCGCACGAACCCAGCTACCAGGGCCTTGCTCTCGATAACATCCCGGCTCTTGTTGAACACACAAAGGAAACATCTGCGCTGCCAACTACCAATGGGGTGCATGCCGATGAAAAGAGTACAATTTCCAACTCCAAGGGCACGCCGTACCATGACCCTGCGCTGGACGATCTCACACCACGAAGTCCCTCGTCACGGCTGCCAGTACCAATTACGACTTCAAGCCACTTTGGCGGCAGGCATGCTAGCATTAGTGGACACGAGCTTGATGCGCGACGAGCGAATGGCGAAGTTTCGCTGTCACCACAGGAAAGACAGTCGGTTCTGTCGACCAAACATTCCAGAGAACGCCTACGAGACACAACGAGGAGCTCGGAGATTTCTTCTATCGCAGTGTTCTCTCCCACCTTGACTGATCCGCTAGACTCGGGGACGCGTTCGCACGGCCCGTGGAAGTCTCTGGACCGTCCGAACGAGGGTCGCATCCTTCCTCCTGTGAGCCCCGACCTACGTAACAATTTACGACGTACTAGCAACGAACGAGCTCTTGACAGTAAGAAACCTCGCAACCTAACTATTAATGTGAACCCTAACTTCGTCGTACCTGATGGAGCGCCCTCCTCGGGAAGACCTCGTGTTCCACGAGCCCTATCTACACCTGCTAGCGTCAAGAGCCCTACCGGGTCCATCTCGCACGAGAATCGCAGACCTCAATTGAGCTCCAGACCGGAGCCCCCCAAGCCTCGAAATCTTGTCATTCCAAGTCATCCACCGCCCTCACCTCTTCCGACATCCATCCCTGTGCCGCCTCTGTCACTGTCAACATACTTACAAC
>Ga0181467_100192_pt1 | contig 30326 bp, 17 predicted proteins | sample InSIn5gowninarea_2_FD_119079 | JGI IMG/M metagenome (GOLD analysis project Ga0181467, IMG submission 119079) | Clean room microbial communities from NASA Spacecraft Assembly Facility at Jet Propulsion Laboratory, Pasadena, California, USA -... ... | reverse complement strand
TTCCCTTTCCTTCTGCAATCTTATGACACTCGTCCATCTAACTGTATTTCGTAGTCTACGACCTATATCACACTGAACTGCGAGCAAAGTCACAACTTTTCTAACACTACACGCTCGGATTGGGCTGAAATGTGTGGGGATTGATATAAAGCTTGTGAAGTGGACGTGACTTTGAGAAGGGTTGGAGGATATATAACATGCGTTGGAATACAATGCTTTGTGTATGTGTTCCACTGCATCAGATGCAGGGACTACTTGGAATTGAAATACGATTTTCGTATTGAGAGAATGGTGGAATGGATCGAGCAAGTCTCTCGTGCTGTAAGTACAAAGTCGAAGATGACAGGTAGCACAAACTGCCAGGCGTAAGCATCACTTCAATCATGAACCTGTTCTCGTCCCTCTCTAATCCCAGCATCAACCTCTTCCCCTCCTCATTCTAGAGTTATTGCGCCCATCACTGCAGCTCCCACGCCACTTCCGTCTTCTGCACTTGTCAGAATAATAAAGGTCCTACCTGCTCGTCATCATTTTCACTCAGGTCCTGAAGCTCAAGTAGGAGAGTCTGATTGGAGGTACAATGCTGTCGAAGAGGGTAGGGAGCATTATATATCTCTCAATCGTTTTGCAAGCAGCAGTATGAAGGGCGTGGAAGGAGTTCACGATACATGTATAAGTGACTATCTGCTCAATGTTACGCACTGCTAGTCATAATCTGTTCAGCTAGGTACTACCTGAAGGAGAACCACTTTGGTGTATCGTAGTACCTAATGAAAATCATCCATGGGAGTTGCCGTACTTGTACAGTACTATCGTTGATGTTATAAATAACAGTCCTTTACTTGTTACCGTAGCTTGACTGCGGAGCTTCCCGAGCTCCAACCCCGACCTCGAGCGCGCCAAGAATCGTGGAACGGAAGTAGCATCAAAACAAGAGTTGCATCATCATCCTGCATGCGCCAGCTCACGCGTCGAAGCTCTTGCACTTGTCGCATGTCCACAACAGCCAGCGCTTGAGGTCACCTCAGATGCGCGTCGCGTCAACTTAGCAATTCATCCTCCACCATCGCGACCATGCCTCGCCCACCCGTGAAACGGCGCAAGCAATCCAGCTTCGTTCTCAGAAGCCCTGGTCGTCAGAAGCCATTACGCGTCCCACCTGTGCCCGATCCGGCGCAAGTTAGACAACACCTCGAGAAAACAGTAGCAAGCAAGGCGATCGGTAAGAAAGTAGGCGACAGCGATGATAGCGACAACCTCGTTATTGGCCGACCCACCGGTCGCAATCGCAAGCGGCAGGATCTCTATGCAAGCGGTGGAGTCGCCAAGGGTGATAAGCCGGGCGCGTATCCGACCAGAGCTCAGAGGGCAAGGAATATTAGGGAAGATACAGAGGAAGTGCTGAGGAGGCGGTCGAGAAGCGCAAGTTGCGGCGCATCAAGAAGGTCTACGTCAGCACCAGCTACAGCACTATCTCCAAACGGCAAGGAAAGTGCTAAGGGAAAGGCAGGAGAGACAGCAGTACGAACGACGGATAGTAGCAAGAAGAAGAACAATGCTCGAGGTGTAGAGGAGACTGCCAACAGTGTGTCGCATACTCCACAGGCAGAGAATTCCGTGTTAGGCCGGATCAAGCCTAGGAAAAGACAAGCCAGCCTGTTACGACTGATAGAGCAGGACGGGAACGACGACTCGACGCTTCTAAGCAGAGATGAGGCTGAGTTTCTGCCAGATGTCGTGTCATCTCCTGTAGCTGAGAAACGAAGCGCTCCTCCAACGGGCTCTTCTTTGAAGCGAAAGCGTGGACCTGAGATCCCCGACTACATGCAGAACGGGCAACTGACTTCTCCATCGAACGCTGTAGAACAACAGCAATCTTCAGTGCTGCGATCTTCTCCTGAAATACCTCATCCAACCCGGTCTCAGAAAAGGAAACTGAGCACTAATGACACGAGACCAAGGGCTCTAGAGGAGGATAGTGTCATGGCTATGCCAGAGAGCAGTGATTCTGAAGCATCGGTGGACGACAATGAACAGCCACAGCGACCGATATCCCCCAATACTAGGAGAAAACAGCCCCTAGCCCCCAGCACACAACAGCTACAGAGCCTCATGCCCTCCAAACGACACAAACTCATTCGGCAACGGCAAGCGAAAGATGCTTTTGATATCCCAGAAGACTCGCAACCAGCCAGCGATGCTGTGTCTGATGACGACCACGAACACTCTACATTCCTTCCCGCGAGGAACCGAAAATTACAAAATAAAGTGCCAACTAAATCCAGGATAGGACAAAGCTCAAACAAGTCCACGGGCACTAAGGAAAAGAAGCGGCCAAATGTAAAGGACAAAACAAAGAGTACGAATAAGACCACTACCACTGCCTTCACGCCCTCTCCGGTGCGTGTTCGCACTCCCATCCCTCTATCATCATCTACCAAAAGAAATACTAGGAATACACAAGCTAAGTCACCATCAAAACAGGGCGCTACAGTCATGCGAGACAAAACCACCAACGCGGTAAACACGCCTTTGGCAGCAGGAAACGGCAAGGGAAAGAAGCAGTATGGTGGCTCCCGCCTACGAACGATAGGAAAGGAGAATCAAGTTATTGCGTCGTCCGACGGCTTGTCTGGTAACATCGGTCTTGACAATAGGGACACGATAGAGGTGAACAAGAATGCCAAGAGTCCGAGTAAGACGGCGAAACTGAATGGCTATGCTGATGCTCCGGAAATCAAGGCTTGGAAGAAAAAGTGGGCGGATATTGATGATTTTGAGATGGAATTTGAGGAGGTTTCGATGAGTACAAGAAGCAGCAGTCCGATGGCGCGGTAAGAGCATCAAGTATCCTGTTTTGTTTGTTACCGCAGTCTACTCGAGGCATTGTCTGGATATTCGTTTGAGCGGGGCTTCAGGTGTGGTAATGCAGCGTCGTCACGGATGTGAATATATTATGCTACCATTCGCTACACACTGTCCTGTAGTTTCATGAAAGTGTAATGTTATTTCGAAGGCAGCTTATCTCAATGCTTAGCCCATTCATTTGCTGAGTCCCCGAGATCGTGAAACACTCTTCCTGGCTCAGGCGTCTAGGTTTGAGGCACCACTCCATCATTCCATCAATATCGAAATGTCCAGTTGAGTCCACCTCCACCGAAAAAGGTCCGAGGTTGAGCAGGTACTGGACAAGAGCAAGTTAATCGGTTACTTACCATACTGATCAAACGACCTTTTGTACGACATGCTACATTTTTAACGACAAAATTGCTTTCAGACTAGCCATTCAGGTAGAGTATCCAGCTACCTAGTGTTGAGCACATTGGGATGTTATTACAAATCAACAGACAGTTGTTTCTTTACGCAAGGGTGGTGCTTGTGAGCTTCTAGCTCAATATCAATGAAACGTAGTAGTACTTAGCGTGCCGGGAGTGCTCCAAACGCTCCGATTTTAGCGTGCGGTCCTCAAACGATGCGGGGCAATGCAGTGATACCTCCCTGATCGCCTGGCTCCGGCTCCACCGTTTACTTCACTGTTGCCTGCACTCGAAGTCACTCTTTCGACGTGATCACTATATTCTGACTTCAACAAAGCCTTCGTTTCCTCCTCGCCGTCTCCATGTGAATATTCGTTTGGTGATAATTTATGAACTCTAAGTTGCGGCGTCATTAGCAACTTGCAGTGTACGACCTTACAAAAGTCGAGGCTGATCCATCCACGACATTACGACCTGCGCAAATAGGCATTCCACCATGCCTGTCGAGCTTCCAATCTTTGGAATTCGCTCCCTTACCGGCACTGGCAGTCGGCCTGCCCTTATATCTATCACCGACAGAGAATATGATACCACTATCACCTCAGAACCCAGCGCAAAACTCCTCTACCTCGACGATGATGATGGCGAGTTGATAACAGTAGGCAGCGCCTGGGAGTTGAGCCAGCGTCTCCAGGAGCCCACGCCCCGATATACTCGAACCGACCCACGGAAGATTAAGAGTCCTCTTGATGGTCGCATTGTCCACGTCTTTGATATCAACCATACACCTGGTAGTCTTGCTGTCTGGAGAGATCACGAGGCTTATACCAGTAAAGAGCTAAGTCCATTGTACCCCCCGAGAAAGAGTGCCAAGAGTCCTTTTGACGACCCTGTCGACGAGTTACTTGGAAAGAATGTAACAAATGTTCCGGCGCATGAAGAAGCTTTGGCAGCTATTACTCACGCGGCAGACCAGGAGCCTACAGAGACCCTTCCTGAACCTGCAAGCGAAGAGGTCCAACTGGAAGCAACGAGACAAGAGAGCCGGCCGGAAAACGTGACAAATGAACAGTCTAGAGATATTCTTAACGGCATCGAAGCGCATCTCAATGGGTTGGCCAACGTCCTACAAGTTGCTGCCGCGACTCTACAAAAGGCGGCTAGCAAAACTCAAGACAACGACACTAGCATTGTTGAAGATGTTTTGATTGGGGTCAAAGGTATTCTGACTGAGGTTGGTTCTTTTGGTCTAGAAGCGTACAAAGCGTTCGAGGCTGAGAGCAACAACGCTTCACACTCAGACTCGGCTATCTCATCTACATCTAGCATAGCAGGAACCGAAGGTGTGCAAAATAGAGAAGTACCTGGCGCCGTGATGCCCGAGCCTGACCACCTTGCTGTTGACAAAGAACAAAAAAGTTTCTTGGAAAGTCTTTCGAAAAGTCTCTCTCAAGCAACTCAATTCGAGGATGCTCGGTCCTTACCTCGTGTTAAGTTCGCTGCTACGGTCGAAGATGCACAACAAGAGCCTGATGGCGCAGTGGAATCACCTATCTCGAGCCCTTCAGTTGTGGTTGAGACTTCGTTCACAGACAAAAGAAAGACCGTCCACATATCTGAAGACGATCTTCAATTATTCCCTCGTGTCAGCAACCCATCTATACTTGATGATGGCAACGAGGACGCCGACTTCACTGCTCGATATCCTCCTTTGATGTCTGTTCGTCGAGCACACACTGTCAACAGTTCGCTTGGTAGAGAGGCTCGCCGTGGTCTTCGGGAGTTAGAGCGCCATGGTCAGATATCCAAGAATGGCTTCACATATCGCCCAAAGAGCTTGGAAAAGCAGGAATACTCAGAATCCGCTCCTAAGCCACTACCTGGGGCATGGCCCGAGGCTAACGGCGACCCTACTTCAGCTCTACCAGGATCGAGGGAGTCATCGGGTGCCTTCTTTAACCGCATGACAGGTCGCGGTTCAGATGGTGACTTCCCTCGTCTTGACAAGAGTGATCGTGGCCTCCACCGAGCCAACACGACTGCCGCTTCTAACCCAGCTTCCAGGCTCAATGGTCCATTTGATCCAGGCTTTACGTATCACCTGGCTAACTCATCGACAGCCGACACCTATCACAAGGCTCCGTTCAGACCACGACGACCTTTTGGTAGCGCTAGTCGAGCTCGTCTCTCTCAGCCACCCTGGGCGCGAGCCCCACATGACGATTCTCCACCAGCTGGATTCGGCGCCTGGAAGGATTACATTAAGGACGAGTCCAGGACCAATTTGAGATCAAAGCGCTCAATGCCAGCTATGCATTTCGACGGAATTCCATCATTTGACGTCGAGAAAAATCCCACCACTTCCACCTCGACTAACAAACCGGATGGCTTTTCAAAATATGAGTTCCACCGAGGCGTGAAGCACTACCGTAGTGTCCCGTCTTTTCAGATCTCACCTCAAGTGTCAACCAGTATAACGCACAACAACTCAACTGCAGGACCTTCACGTATCCCCGATCTTCTTACCGGAACCGCTCCATCTGATGCTACGTCAAACTCTTGCTTCTTTCCACCACCAATTGCACCCTTCACGACCAACTCAACACTATTCTCTGAAGCACGACCCTATATGCGTCCTGCTCCAGCTAGCCCTACACGACCTGATGTCTCACCTACCAGCCTTGATCGACCTCAACCAGGAGTATCAATCCTCTACCCCAATGCCCGCGGCTATGTTCCCTACAGATCTAGTAATTCATCGCAAACATCTCTCTTTAACGCACCTCCACCACAGTCAAGCACCAATGTATCCTCGAACCAAGCACAACCACCCCAACCACCACGTCCGCGTTCCCACTTACCAACCAATTCCCACACATCCAGCGCACGCCCCATCCATATTCCCGCTTGGACCATTTCAAATACACAACCAACACTAACTGGACAAGCGCAACCTCAACCAAAAGACAAAATCGACGAATGTGTGGACCAGCTCAAATCGCTCGGCTTCGGAACGAACGACAAGGAACTCGCCAACAGATTGCATGTGTATGCGCTTGTGGCGGATGGAGATGTCACGGAAGCGGTGGAGTTGATTGAGGAGGACAGAACTTGTAGCGAGAGGGTGTTTCGTTAGGGTGCAGGAGCATTAATATCGATTTCGATGTGAGATGACGGATAGCAATTGGATTGCAGACATGGAGTCAGGAATATTTATGAATGGATGCTACCACGGTGTGAGCGAGCGAGGTTTAACGAGACCTAGAGTTGGTCCGTGGTGGTGATAATTTGGCGAGAGGCTTACCCTCCGAGGGCGTCAGCGGTAATCACAAGATTTGTATTCTGAACAACGAGGTCTGTGTCCACACAACGCTGTGAGACAGAAACACAGAAACGTGAAAGGATTCACACGATGGATGAACATTGGGGATTACTGGGAGACGAGGTCATGAACACTAGGAGCAAAGAGAGGCGTTAGTTACATTAAGTACTCCCAAACCAAATAGCAGGCAGGAGTAATGTGCTTCAATAAGAATTGTTTTGAAAACACCATGGGCATGAAATTCTTAGCTCATCCATTGGAATTGTTATGGTCCGGTTTGAAAGACCATGTCTGACTTTCTTTCTCTTGATATCTAGATGTTTACTCTAGTATTTTATATAATGTTCAACTCGTTGAGGGGGTATCACATATAAATTGTTGAAAAACTCAGAAACTGCAAACCAAAATACAAATCAATACATCCCCTCTCCATTCTCGTGCTCGTCACTTCTGAAGCACGCAGGTGAAACACAACCTCTGTGTACAGTGAGCAACTAGAACAAGCCATCAATCTCACCAGTCTCAGGATCAACATCGACATTAAGATATCCAGGAGCAGTAGGTAGACCAGGAATGGTCTGAATATCAGCCGCGAGGGCGAAGAGATATCCAGCACCGACTGCTAGCTTGACATCTCTGATCGGCACATCAAAGCCGGTAGGCGCACCTTTTAGTGCAGGATCGTGAGATAGAGAGTACTGCGTCTTCGCGATGCAGATTGGTAGATGGCCGAATCCTTGCTTCGTGTATGTGTCGACTTTTTTCTGTGCTGCTTCGGAAAATGTTACTGACGAGGCGCCGTACATTTTTTGGGCGATGGCTTCGATTCGGGATTGGATGGTGCTTGACTCGGTTGTGTCGTAGAGGAATTTGAAGTTTGCGCCGTTTTCTTGTTGGTTTGCGGCTTTGATGACGCCTTTTGCTAGCTCGACGGCGCCGGCGCCACCTTCGGCCCAGTGGTTTGCGAGGATGGCTGCTTCTGCACCGGCTTTTGCTGCTTCTTCTTGAATTACTTTGACTTCGGCATCGGTGTCTGTCTCGAATTTGTTGATTGCGACGACGACAGGGACACCGTATTGCTGTGCATTGGCGATGTGTTTTGCGAGATTGACGCAACCTTTGCGAAGGAGCTCAACGTTTTCGGTTCTGTATTCTGGTGCTAGAGCTGAGCCAGGGGAGATTTCAGGTCCGCCGCCATGGACCTTCAAGGCACGGATAGTAGCGACAATGACGACAACATCGGGGACAAGACCGGAAGAGCGACACTTGATGTTGAAGAAGCGCTCACCGCCCATGGTAAAATCGAAGCCTGCTTCTGTGATCACATAACCTGCCTTCTCAGCTGCGTCCTCGCCTGGTTCCGTACCGGCAAGCTTAAGCGCAACACTATCAGCAAGAATAGAAGAGTTTCCGATACTAATGTTTGCGAAGGGACCAGCATGGACAAAAACGGGAGTGCCTTCTAGTGATTGCATGAGATTTGGTTTGATAGCATCTTTCATGAGAGCAGTAAGCGCGCCACCGACACCAAGGTCATCACAGGTGACTGTATCGCCAGACTTGGAAGTACCAATAACCATTGCTCCGAGACGCTCCCTCATGTCGGCAAGTGAGGTGGAAAGGGCAAGGACTGCCATACATTCACTAGCAACTGAGATATCGAAGCCAGTTTCTCTCGTTGCACCCTTTTCCGTTGGGGCCTGACCAATTGTAATTCCACGAAGGTGGCGGTCGTTAACGTCTAGGACTCGACGCCACGTGATAGTCTCAGGGTCTATGTCGAGGCGGGCGAAGCGGTGGATTTCGTCTTCGGTCAAGTCGTCTGGGTTGGTTTTGGTTATGCCGAGTTTCTTTAGGCGGCGGAACATGATAGGGAGGAACTCGCGCTTGCCCTTCTTGGCCGGGACGAGACGTCGATATAATGGGCCGTCCTTTTGTGTGTTCTCATGGAATATTCTTGTGTCGATGGCAGCAGCCAGAAGATTGTTTGCAGCCGTGATAGCGTGTATATCACCAGTAAGATGAAGGTTGAACTCATCCATAGGAATGACTTGACTGTACCCTCCACCAGCTGCACCACCTTTGATACCAAAGGTCGGGCCCATGGATGGCTGCCTCACGTTCGCGAAGGTAATCTTGCCCAGATGGGCACCTAAAGCCTGTGCCAGACCCATAGTGGTGGTGGATTTTCCTTCACCAAGTGGAGTTGGAGTGATGCCGCTGACAAGAATATACTTGCCATTCTGTCGATGCTCAAGTCGCTTCAATACGGAGAGATCGACCTTAGCTTTATATGCGCCGTACGGTTCCAGTTCATGTGGAGCAAGGCCAATTTCGTGTGCAATCTTGGTGATATGTTTGGGATGCTGAGATCTCGAGATCGCAATATCAGATGGAACCGGGTGTTGTATCTTGATAGGTAGAGGGGTGATATGCCTGGCTTTGAGATTTTCGAAGTAGTTTGTAGCAGACTCGACTACGTTCTGTAGCAGCATAGCAACGGTCATAGGACCCACGCCGCCAGGAACAGGAGTAATGTGAGAGGCGACCTCTGCAGCCGCGTCGAAGTCGACATCACCAACTAACCTTTGTCCCGACTTCTTTGACTCGTCTGGAATGTAATTTGTGCCAACATCAATAACAACTGCACCCGGCTTGATCCAATCGCCCTTGACAAATTGTGCTTGGCCAATTGCAGCAACCACGATGTCTGCTTGCTTAACTACGTCTTTCAAATTCTGTGTCTTTGAGTGGCAGACAGTCACTGTAGCATCGGCATTTTTGAGTAGAAAGCTAACAGGACTACCCACAATGTCACTTCGACCAATGACCACAGCTGTCTTTCCTCTCGGATCAACACCAGTCTCTTTCAGTAACACCATGACTCCTTTTGGGGTGCATGGTATGAAGTACGGCTTTCCTCCTCTCTTTGCAAGCTCACCAATGTTTGTAGCACCAAACCCATCCACATCCTTCTCGTCGGATACAGCAGAGGTAATGGTGTGTTCGGAGAGATGCTTGGGGATTGGGAGTTGGACAAGGATACCGTGAACAGCAGAGTCATTGTTGAAACGTTCGATCTGTTGTAGCAGTTCAGGTTCTGTTATCGACTCCGGCAGATGTACTAATTCGCAATCTATTGAGGCTTCTTCCGCAGCCTTTAGCTTCATGCGAACATATGTCGATGAATCCGGGCGGTCTCCAACTTGTATTATCTTTAAATTCGGCTTAAACCTTGGATTGGTCTTTTGTGTTTCTTGTATTTGAGCATGGAGCTTCTCTCGAATGCTCTTTGCAATAGCTGTTCCATCAATCTTATTCCCCGCCATGGGTGTGGGTGAGCTTGAAAAAAAATGGGCAGACAAATTCGAGAATGACCGACAAGGATGGCTTGAAGCTGTAAGAGATCGTGGTGAAGAACAAGTTCTACCAAAGTTGTATGAAGGGCTGTGTGACAGCCGTCGAAAAAATGTACACGAAAACAGAGAATGAGGGGAAGACGAAAAAGAATGACTGGAGTATGGCAGTCTCCGATATTGTATGACTGGTCGCGCAATCAATGCCATGTGGAAGGTTTAATGGATGAGAGTAGGGAAGATCGCTCTTACGGATGTCTATGAGCCTGCTCTAGACGCCTTGACTCCCAGTGTAGTGAAAAGCAAGCCCGAAAGCGAAATCAATCTGTTGTCACAAGAAACTGTCTGGCATTTTTCCCACCTCAAAATTCCATCATCCGCCGGAGGGCGCATCGAAGGCTTGGAAATTTCCTACCATTTAATTACTCCCGCGAAAAATCTTGGCATGGTAATTGCCTGCGGACCACACTACCATCATTGGCAGAGTAATCCACCCACCCTTCGCTCCGCCATCCGTTCGACTCATCGATACACACCTTCGGCCTGAAGCCTGAAAAGCAAACCAACGTTGCTGCGATATCCTCACGAGCAAACATTTAGTGGCAGCTCAACCACTCTTCATCCATCTTCTCTCTGAAATAGTCGCCCACGATGAGACCGATTCTCTTGCAAGGCCACGAGCGATCGCTCAATCAAATCCAATACAACAAGGATGGTGATCTTCTCTTCTCGGTCGCAAAGGACAAAGTTGTGTGCGCATGGTTTACGAGCAATGGCGAACGATTGGGAACATATTCTGGCCACCAGGGTGCAGTGTGGACTGTCGATGTTTCACCGAACAACAAGCTGCTCGCCACGGGCGCTGCTGATAACACTATCAAACTCTGGAATATCAAGACTGGCGAGTGCGTAAAGACATGGGAAAATCCAACCGCCATCAAACGTGTCCAATTTTCCGAAGACGGTAATCGACTACTTGCTGTGACCGAGAAACGAATGGGGTTCCTAGGCACAATCGTTGTTTACAGTATCAACTACGGTGAAGATTTGACGCAACAGTCCGACGAGCAAGATTTGAAAATTACTTGTGAAGAGGCCAAGGCGACTGTTGCGGGATGGAGTTATCTAGATCAATACATCATTGCTGGTCATGAGGATGGTTCTGTATCTCAGTATGATTCTAAGGTAAGACCCACCACGTTCCTACAGTCTTAACCACAGACTAACTTACTCTTCTTAGACTGGGGAAATTATTTTGAACGTCGAAGTTCACGAATACGACACTACAATTAACGACATTCAGTTCTCTCATGACCGGACTTACTTCATCACTGCCGGCAAAGACAAAAGCGCCAAAATTCTCTCATCCCGAAACCTCGAAGTCCTGAAGAACTACGTTGCAGACACACCTCTCAACACCGCCGCTATTACCCCACGAAAAGACTTTGTCATTCTAGGTGGTGGACAGGCTGCCATGGACGTCACCACAACCTCCGCCCGCCAGGGCAAATTCGAGGCGAGATTCTATCACAAAATCTTTGAGGATGAGATTGGCAGAGTGAGAGGTCATTTCGGTCCTCTCAATACTATTGCTGTACATCCTCAAGGTGTAGCTTATGCTAGCGGTGGTGAAGATGGATACGTGCGAATGCATCACTTTGACAAGAGCTACTTTGACTTCATGTATGAAGTTGAGAGAGAGGCTGCGAGAAAGTGAGCGGTTCTAACCAGTACAACGCGTCTACAACAAAAATCAAACATCACCGTCCTCAGTCGCCGCTGAGCTCGGTGAATGCCATTCGACTGTTGAGCAAACGATGCAGGACACACGCAGGGGCGGGTCTGTGCCACTGGACTATGGCATTTGGCTTGGGAAGATCGACGTTTAGTAGTGATGGTGGCACGTCAGAGAACGTGAATCGGTGTACCTGCCACCAGAGCAAGAGGACAGTTTTGACGCTTGTTGCACAAACGATGCAGTTGAACGTGTCGAATTGGCAATGCATGGTCGTGCCACGGCTGTGATTATCCTTTGTGGGGATGATGGGAGAAACGTGAGGAGCATAAATCGTCTATGACTCAGTGGGATGTGAAGAGAGATTATGGTAGAGGATATTGCTACCTGAGAACGGGCAACGGGATATTGAGTCATTCCCTGTCAGTGACAAAGAGGACACTTGCTTCAAGGTTCTAGATATTGAGGGTAAAGCGTCGAAGTCAGGCATGTTCGCACACTTCGTAATCACCTCTCTAATCTGGGAGAAAAGTGCAATACAAACAGTCTAGTCCAAGCTGCTGGCTCGCCAAGTCGTATTCAGTGTGTTTAACTCTTCATTTCTCCGTCTTGCTGGGCTGTACTCAGCCTGTATCTTTCCGCATTTTGTTGAACAATCCCTGTCTAGGTAGATGCATGTCTTTCTATCGTGACAGAATACACCTGTCTATTGGTTGTAACGCAGACCTACTCGTCGGAGACTTATGGATAATTCACTACCTCAAGGTCTTTTCTTATCACGCGTTTTGGAGGGTTGTTGCTGATATGGTGACAAGTCGTGGTAGGGAGGTACGGGACAAGTCCTAAACGTATGTCTTCACTGTGTTCACTACTAGCTGTATGTCGCTATATGCCACTGCTAGTCGTCTCGATTTCCGAACGCATTCGATGGGTTGATATTACAACTTAATACATAGCTTTGCCTCAACCTTCCAACACGAATGGAACTGAGTGCCATCGAGCAATCACCCAGATTGCGGACGATCTATACTCAACTATGCTTCTGTTACAAACAAGATGACAGTACCTCGATAAAAGCAATTGTCGAGACGTTAACCAATGGCCTCGAGCGCCTGACTGCAGGATTCCCCTGGGTAGCCGGCCAAGTCATCTATGATGGGATAGGTCAGGATGATGGTGGTAGATTTAGGATCGTCCCATTCGAATCGGTGCCTCAATTAGTGGTGAAAGACCACAGACATGATCCCTCAGCCCCAACAATGCGAGCCCTCCGAGCCTCAAAATTTCCATACAGCATGCTAGACGAAGACTTGTTATGTCCCCGAAGTACACTATCAGACAGACCCAACGAGACCAGCTCAGACCCATATCCAGTCCTTCTATTGCAAGCAAATTTCATCAGCGGCGGTCTCTTACTCACTATCCTCGCTTCACACATCACCATGGATATTGTCGGCCAATGCCAGATAATCAAGCTGTTCTCGAAAGCATGTCACAATGAACCTTTCACAACCGAAGAATTGAACAACGGTAACTTAGATCGCCGCAATCTACTTCCCCTACAGCACAGCCCTAAACAACCAGAGCTTACATCAACTACTCAAACAACTCGCACCCCAACACCACAAGCCCCGTCAGACCCCCTACCCTCACAAACCCTAACCTGGTCCTCCTTCCTCTTCCCCCTCTCCATTCTCCAAAATCTAAAGTCCCACACAACCACCACAATCCCACCCTCAACACCGTACATCTCAACAGACGACTCCCTAACCGCCCTCCTATGGCGCTCCATAACCCGCGTCCGCGCTCTCCGTCTCCCACCGCGCACATCAACAGCTCTAATCCGGCAAATTGATGTCCGAAAACACATGTCCATCCCGCCAATGTACACAGGGAATATGGTGACTCAAACAACGCACTCTTCGATCCTAGAAGCACTGTCTACGATGGCGCTTGGCGAGATTGCAGCGACACTGCGCTCCGCTCTGAAGCCTGAAGATTCAATGTCCAGCCTCCTGGCCCAGGCTCATGTCCACACCAAAAGCACAACACCCCGAGACAGAACCAAAACCCTAACTGTGTCGTCGTGGCTCAAACCCCTGACCACCTGCCAAAACTTAACATTCAACCTCGCCCTTGGTGCTCCGGAGTGTATATGCAGACCACGTTTCACGCCAGTTGAGGGGTTGGTGTACCTCCTTCCAGCACAAGACGGTGGTTTAGTTGCGGGTGTATGTCTAAGGGACGATGATATGCTTGCGTTGCGGAGGGATGCTGAGTTTGGGGGGTTGGCGCAGTGGGTTGGGTGATGGCTATCTCATTTCTTCTAATCAGAAGTGTGTGTGTTGTGGTAAATCAGGTATGTACATCATATACAGTATATGTTTTTGTGTTGCTGGGTGATCTACGACGAGGAAGGTATCTCTGTATCGTCGCGCCGTTCATCTGTGAAACGTGGGTAGGCATGAGCATGAGTATAAGTGTAAAAGCACGAGTGTACACAGACATGCACCAGAACTGCAGCAAAAAACTTCATGTTCTTCTTCAATTCATTTCCATGACATGTTGCTCAAGTAATCCACTGGCATGTACATCGTGACCATGCCCCAGCGAAGCACCGAGAGCAACCCTTTATCTACGTACCTATCATTCAAGCAATATCACCCTATGAGATATACTATTCACTCAGTCGGACTCTTAACCTCCTCCTTCCGACTCCCCATAATCTCCCTCACAGTCTTCAAACTAACAGGTTTCCTCAAATACAAATCAAATCCCGAATTCTCAATCTCATGCTGTGCCTCCGCCGACGCCAGTCCCGTCAGCGCAATGATCATACTCCTATCTCGTGATCGTAGACCACGCTCCTTTTCGAATGCACGGATCTTGCGCGTCGATGTGAAGCCGTCCATTACAGGCATTGATATGTCCATGAAGATGATTGGGATGCGCATGCCGATGTTGATTGCGTCGGTGTAGCGGTCTAGCGCTTGCTGGCCGTCGGACGCGGTGATGTAGTCTGTGTCGCTGTTTTTTAGTTTCGTGATGCAAGCCACTAGAATGCGGAGATTGATGTCGTTGTCGTCGACGAGGAGAATGGCGTCTCTGAGAGCGGGGCCCGGTGGGGAAGCGGGTATGTTCTCGTTGAGTGATGAGCAGGGTGTGGTGGAGGGTTTGGTTCTTAGTGGTACTATTCTCGTGCTTGAGTGCGATGATGGTGGCATTTTCGGACGGCGGGGTGGACGGGAGTCCTTTTCTGCTGAGGACAGAGATCGCTTTGACGAGTGTTGGTCTAGAGGGGAGATCGTGGGTCGATGATCATTGTTTGAGTCTCGTATCGTGTCGGCTGATTTGGGTGGTGATAAGGGGACGGAAGATTGTGTTTCGCTTTGCTTGGATTTTTGATCCTGAACCTGGAGCAGCTTTTTCAACGCGTGGGCCATGCGTTTCGGTCCTACTGGCGGAAATATATACTGGTAATTGGCGTGCTTGATCTTATCGGTGGTGTTGCTCAGGCCATCGAGACTGATGACCAACAATTTGTGTGTATTGGTGTCATATTGGTCCAAGTTGTCCCTCAGGAAAGTTTCCTCAATCACAATGATATCTGCTCCTGTAGATACAGCTTTGAGTTCGTACCACTCCTGTAATAGTTGGGAGAGTGAGTTGCTCATTGTCAGCAGCGCTTTAGTACGTGGACTCAGTATACCCGTCGGCTGCTCGTCGATCAAGGGGGCATTTGCAAATCCACGAAACTCAAAGGTGCGTCCTTTCGTCAGCTTCGACAGTTCGTCGTTCTGTATTCCTGCTGGTATCCCATCATTTGCCACTGAACGTTCTGGAATTTCCAGTGGTACTTGAACTAGAATTTCTGTACCTGTACCAACTTCGCTATGCACCTGAATACTGCCCTTCAATGCTGATACAATCTGGTGCACCAAGCTCAAGCCAAGCCCAGCACCTACCGACAGATTGTTTTCCTGGGCAAAAGGAGTATATAGACGATGTTTGAGGTAGTCTTCTGAAATTCCCTGTCCCGTGTCTGTAACTTTAAGCTCAGCAATGCATTTCTTGTTAGATTTGGCATGATTTCGTAAGGACAAGGAAACACTGATGTGACCTTGTTGCGTGTACTTGAGCGAATTTCCAATAAGATTCATGACGATTCTGCGCCACGAACCTGGCTCGCTGCTGAAAGTCCAGATCGTATTCGGAGCAATGTTGAGAATTATAGGCACTGAAAGAGCTTCGCTAACGTCTTGCTCTAACGAAGTGTCACTCATGTTGCTTGGCTTCGTGGTCTGTGGTCCATCTCGTTGCCGTATCCGGTAGCTGCTCGCAACCATGCTGACAGAGGTCTCCTCAACCACGGAAAGAAGATTCATCTTGGTGACAAGAGAATACGATGTTGAATCTTTTTGTTGCTTTCCCTTCATGCTTGACTTTTTACGCGAAGAGGACCCTGTGAAATGATTGATTTTTGCGTAATCGAGAAGATGGTTCATAATGTCCAGTAGCGTCCGAGCACAAGTATCAATCATCTCTACATACTCCTCCTGTGTATCCGCAGACTTTGATTCTAAGAGCAATTGGGCTGCTGCAAGAATGCCGTGAAGGGGTGAGCGAAGTTCGTGGCTGATTGACGATATGAAGTCTGATTTGGCCTTATCTGTTGCCATCGCTTGGAGGCGCATGACCTCACACATGATGCTATTGGCGAATCCAGAGACATAGATGGTTTCGTTCTTTTGCAAAGCTCGCGTTGGATCGGTGGTCCAGCCTAGGAATCCAGCGTAGATATGCTGTTTGTCGTTGTCGAACAGAGGGAGAAATATCAAGCTTCGCGCGGTCGGGAATAAATGAAATAGACGATCGGATAATCTCTTCCTTGCGCTCTTCCTCCGGGGCTGCTGACCAGCATCTGTCTCTTCACCAGAAGACACAACTCCAGAGTTGTCGAAATGAAAGATATGTCCCTCTCCATATATGTTCGTTAACTGCGAAAGCAGCGAAGTGGGTATCGTCAGGTACGGCTGTAACGTTTCGCTGCCAGCAAGACTCGACTTTGTGCGGGTGGAGAAACCCAGTCTATGGCAAAGCACCTCATTTGTGCGTGATGTTCCATCATCTTGCGGATCATTCTGCTCCTTCGCCGTATCCTTGAGAGTAAATTCGGATGAACCGTCGGTCATAGATTCCGTCTCACTGGCATTTTGACTGGCTGTCTCCACAACCTTTGGCGGTCGGCGAGCGTTATCCTTCTTTTTCGGATTTTTGTAGCGTTCGTTCTGTGGGACTTCTAGGAAACAGGTTGCATCGAGATCCATACTCTCGCGAATCAGGTTAGCAGCTCTTGAAAATGCTTGTCTTATGCTTAAGGAAGCCAAAGAGGATGCCTGAACATCATCGGTGGACATCTGCCTTACTGGGGGATCTGAGCCGATTTGAACATCAGTATCGCTCCGGTTGATGGCCGGGGTCGGTGGTTGCGTGCCCCCCGACGTTGGATTCGTAGCCCAACCCGCGCCATCATCTGGCAATCGAAGCAGATTGAAGCTCGATTGGATGGTAGCTGTAGGAGAAGTCGGAGCCGAATCTGGGAATGCGCTTGGGGGACTCGCGGGGTCTGGTGCACTATCGTTGGACCTGGCGTGCTGCAAGTATGAGGATGAGAGTGGAGCGGGCTCGGCAAAAGCGCTGGGGATATCTGTTTGGGCGAATGTCAACTTTGACCACTCAGAAAGACTGCCTTTTCCTTGTATGAAATGGGACAGGCCTTCAAGCGAACGCTCGGCGCGATGGTGGTCTTGCTTCATTCTCGACCACTCGAGATGCTCCACCACCAGCTTTGAAACCTGCTGCAGACCTTGGATGTCTCTTGGTCCCGGGCTACGGACCTCTCGATCAATGACACATATCGAGCCTAGGACATAACCGGCATCGTTGCGCAAGGGAACCTCGACGTAATATCGTAGAATTGGAGGCAAAACCTTTATGATATCCGTGTCCATTGTACATGGCTCCTTGGTGAGATCTGGTATAACAATAGAATCATGGTCTGCAAAACTCCCCGGGCTTGTCAACTTTAAGGTGTTGTCACCCACAAAAGCGTCCAATGCTATGGAACAAATGCAAGACTCAATGGGCAGCGACTGTACACCCAGGATAAGCTCATCATCAGGCTCGTGGTCGTCCAAATCAAACGGTGACAGAGACTGGGTGGCTTCTGCGAGGACATGCTGTGCATGGTCATCGATGAAGGAAATGATGGAACGCTGAGCACGTAGTTTGAGGGCGGCTAGTTGGGCCAGGCCGGTGAGAGTAGCATCAGGGGCCAGTTGAGGCTTTGCAGCAGTGAAATTCCCACTCGCATCCTTTCGATCCTCAGCTCGGCTTCGTGAGCCGCCTAGTTGTAAGGGGGACGAGGCACAGTAGTATTTGGAGAGCTCCCGTATTCGTAGACGGTCCTTTGCCGCGGACTTATCAACCATGTCGTTGAGCACAACGTTACATGCTTCGGAGTCGCAAGCAGAGAGCAGACCGATCAAGACTTTCGTCAAGGGCGATGCGGTGCTTCCTCGAATGTTCGTGGCGAGGTCATCGAGGCAAGGTTCGGTAGTCACAAAACATCGAAAACCGTGACGTGAAATTCAGACTTTTGTCTGGGTCTTTTGGGAAGCGATCTAGTCTTTGGCCGACATGCGGCTAGAACGTTCACTTTCTGGGTGCTTGCGCCTGCTCACTTGACCCTTGCAGCGGGAGGCGCCCGGGTGGTTGCATTGCCCGCCTGAGATTGGTCCAGCTACAGAATGCTCCCAACATCGTATATGCCAACGTCATTAAGAAAACATCCGCCATTCCGAATATCGAGGTACTGTACAGTATTCATAAAAGCTGCATCCCGGTCGGGCAGTTAACAGTGGTCCATCCCACAACGCTACGCTATCCGAATCTTCTACAGTACCAGCCTCAATATCAACTATTCTATGGCATACTAAGATTCTGCTAGTCAGTGCTTTTAATCAAGATACAGACAGGGAGTAAGAGGGCAAAAAACTCTACTAGCATCTCGGGAAACAGAGATCAATGCACGCTCGGGTTCTACGCAACACGAAGGATACATTGATCTATGCTGTTCTCGCAATTTCATTTTGACCTTCCCTCACCTTCAGCGACTTTGCGGAGCAGCTCCTGCGCCCCTGCAATGAAGACATGAGCTTGCGTATAGCAAGGAGCACACCGTGGTGCAAACCGACCAGTAGTAGCTGCATTTCCGACAGCCCAATTCTTTGATCACGGAGTCTGTTCCAGGAGTGTTGTATTTGCCTGCTACAATCCGTTGCTCACGTCGAGCGTTGCCTGCAGTCAAGCAAATGGATGACCGTGTTGTTCTAGTGGCGCTTCTTGACTCGATTTGGTGTCGTGCTTCGACTTACGTGCGAAATCTGCACGAGGACAGCCGACCGTTCACCTGGACACATCATGTAGTATTAATTTGTTCTTCGTGTTCCTCCAATTCTAGTCCTTGAAGACTTTGCAGATAGTGGTGGTAGTTCTGAGGGTGCAATTGTATCGTTGGTGGACATGTATTCGTAGTGTGCCGACAGCTTCAAGCATACTTGTCGTGCTTCCCTTTAGCACGAACGTTGAGAATAGCTTCATGGTATGTACCGTCACGCTTGGCTCTCTTCAATCGTTTGACTTCTTCGTCAGTCAGGGTCCGGCCAGCTGCACTCTCGAGCTCTGGTCGACCAATCTTCTCTTTGACTCTGGCTGCTTCCTTCGCTGCTTCCGTCTGTGGCCTAAATCTGGTTTGCATGCGCAATAGCACACGAGTGTCTTCAGAAGACGATTCCCCGTCTCCGCGCAGAGAGATGGAGACTTTCTTGGTGGATGGATCGTCATCTGTTTCTCGCTTCATACCACCAGTATCCATAGTTGCTGCGATGTACTTGCGCTCCTCAGGCTTCGCAGTCGCAGCTGTCCCCAACTGATACCATACACGTCCATCGTTATCAGCGATTGTGTCGATGGTAAAGTTCTCTTCTCTTCCTCTTGCTTCCCGTCTCGCGCCCAGGATACCATATTGGTCGCAGCTCAAATAGCCGCCATGAGTACCCTTGAAATTCAGCTCATTCGAAGCCATACCTGCGACACGACTAGCTACCCACACTTGTTGCACAGTATGCGGCTCTGCTGTCTTTGGATCGCCCTCGACCATGTTCTCGAGCCGGCTCGCGAATACATTGCCATTGGGATCGGATGCAAGGCACGTAGGAGGCACGGTGGGCAGGACAATGACTGTAGGACCTGTTAGCTCACTGACGTCTGCTGGCATAGTCCAGCTGTCATCGTGGGTTGGGTCGACACCAGAAGCCGAGTCTTCATCATTTTGAGAGGACACGACCTCGTGATGTTTGCGTTTCTTAGGCTTTTTTTCGCCCTTGAAAGTTAGAGGCTTGACCATTGCAAGAGCGTCTGAGGTTACAGTCAAGACACTGACGCAAGAGCAGGGCTGAACGCCTTGAACTCACGTATACAGTACCGGTACGTGCTCGAGCTCGCATGCACGTGTCTCAGGGAATAACCTCTCACAGCTGATGTGAAACGATAATTCTTCGCTTAAGGCGTTCTAATCTTGGCATAGCCTTGGCAATAGGCGTCCGACAATTACCGCCATCTGACTAAGATAGCAACAGATCTCGCATACTCTTCTGCCACGTTGTCCATAGTTATCGTATCGAAGCCAGCTTCTGCAAGCGTTCATTTTGCCCGCCATAACTCGATGTAGTAAGAAGAACCTGCAAACGGCAGTATTCGAACTGCAATGTCTACTGACAACAGCGACGCAAAATCCTGGCTTTCATCCGTTGTTCGTCCGCTGACAGAGGAAGTTCCACCTCATCATGACTCGATGCTCCACTAATAACATAACGATCCGAGCTCAACTACTAGTACCCTAGGCCAAGTACCCACAACCATTGACGCCAGGCTTGCCAAGTATCCTGAGACGTATTCGCATGTGGCATTTACAGTGCGTTATGTAAGATTGCCCGAGTTCCAGGTCAGATACAACCTTGGAAACGAGGACCCGGGAGGATTTCAATCACTGCCTCCGAGCAACCAACCAACACCGGAACGGAGCTTGGGTTTTGGGCCTCTTGTTAGCAGACGCTTAACCTAATTCTCAAAAGTCCCCTTTGACTCATCCTTCATTTTGTTTCCGTGCCGTCCTCCATGTCCTGCATTTGGAGTAGCGTACTTAGGTCGGGACGCAGCATTCGTCCGGACATGACCTCTCCGAGCTACGGTAATTCTGCCTGAACTGTACGAATCTGGCAATAATCACAGATGGTGTGTTTTTAGCTATCAGAAGGACGGAAACTAAGCAGCATTGGTAATGTGTAAGCACATCAACAGTTTTGAGCTGTATTTTGGGTCGGGAGCAATCGCAGTTGTGGACATTATGGTGCCTGCCTCTACTAGCCAACATGTCGTTATGGTCCATCACATTTCGTCCGGATCATAACGCTTCCACTCCCCTATCACGCTCGAGCCAGTATTGCCTGACAAATGCTCCGAGGGTCCATCTGTTGTCGTTGTGAGTAATCAGACCTTGGTGATATATAGGTCACACCTTCCATCCCCCATCGTTTCTTCTCCATCCAAATCTTTCTTTCCCATCAAGCTATTGCGTTCATGACCATCGAACACAACACCGAAACATCCAACATGACCGCCGACACAACTCTTTCCAACACGTCCGCTGCCACCTCCGTCAGCGACCTGCACAAACCTGCGCCTCTGCCGACGAGAACTCCAGAAGTAGACCGTTCCGATGCTGCAACTCTCAACGAGAAAGACGTGGAAGATGGCGTGCCTGCCCTAGCCATCAGGCAGGAGATTTCGCGCATCGATACCTCAGACTTCCCCACAGCCCTCCCTCTCACACTCATCACTATAGCGTTGATGCTATCAGTCTTCCTTTGTGCTTTGGACATGACCATTGTCGCAACAGCCATTCCTCGAATCACTGATGAATTCAAGTCTCTTGACCAAGTCGGCTGGTACGGCAGCGCCTTCTTCCTCACACTCGGAGCCTTCCAGTCGACATGGGGCAAAGCCTACAAATACTTTCCACTCAAGCTATCGTTCTTGATCAGCATATTCGTCTTTGAGCTGGGCTCTCTGATCTGCGCTGTTGCCAATAATTCAACCACATTGATCGTTGGACGAGCCATTGCTGGTGCAGGAGGAGCTGGCATTGCTTCTGGTAGCTATACCATCCTTGCCTTCTCGGTTCCACCAGTCCGTCGTCCAGCCTTCACTGGTATGCTCGGCGCAGTCTTTGGTCTTGCTTCTGTCATTGGTCCTCTTCTTGGTGGTGTCTTTACCGATAACCTCTCCTGGCGGTGGTGTTTCTACATCAACCTGCCAATTGGAGCTGTCGCAGCGGCCTTCATCGTCATCTTCTTCAAGACACCCAAGGCTGCTTCCCCTCAGCCCGCCTCATTGAAAGAGAAGATCCTCCAACTTGATCTTCCCGGTGCCTTCGTGCTTATGGGCAGCATAGTTTGCCTCTTAATTGCTCTTCAGAAGGGAGGCACCACCGAACCATGGTCGAGTGGAAGCATCATCGCCTGTCTCGTCATGTTCGGCGTACTCATCCTTGTCTTCATTGCCGTTGAGGTCTTCTCCGGTGACCGAGCACTTCTCCAAGGTCGCTTACTGAAAGATCGCACCATCGGCGCCATGTGTGCATACATCTTCATGGTTGCTGGAGCATTCTTCACCTTGTTGTACTACCTTCCCATATATTTCCAAGCAACCCGTGGCGACAGTGCTCAGAGCTCCGGCATCAAGAATCTCCCTCTTGTTTTTGGTGCCAGCATATTCACGGTCGCGTCCGGCGTCCTCATCACCGTCTGGGGCCACTATGTCCCGATTATGGTCCTTGGATCTGTCATCTCCGCCATTTCCTGCGGTCTCCTCTATACTCTGAAGATTAGTAGTGGCGCCAACGAGTGGCTAGGCTACCAAGCCATGGCCGGCATAGGTCTAGGCCTAATCTTTCAGATCCCAGTCATCGTCGGCCAAAGCGTCGTCAAACCAAGCGATCTCTCATCCGTGTCGGCCATGATTCTATTCTTTCAAACCATCGGTGGTGCCATCTGGATCTCAGCTGGCCAAGCTGCATTCGCAAACAAGATGCTCAAGGTTCTTGTTAATGATGCACCAGGTGTCAATCCTGCTTTGGTTCTAGCCACGGGTGCCACCGAACTACGAAAAGTCTTCACAGCAGAACAACTCCCCGGAATCCTGAATGCCTACATGGCCGGCCTGCGATTACCGATCGCCATCGCTCTTGCCTGCGCTTGCGTTACCGTGTTCGTAGCTTTTGCGCCGAGGTGGGAGTCTATCAAAGGCAAAGTTGCAGTCGGTGGAGCTGCGTAAGCGGACCACCACATTGCCACTACATCGCAATCTTCTCTGTTGATTTTCTTCACGACGTTACGATTTCGGATTGAGGATTCTGGCCAGCTTCATCAGAAGCAAACATGAGTTGTATACCTCCGTTAGTTTGGCATAGCAAATGCTGTGTCCACTTGGATTTGAACATGGAAAGCAACAAATTAGACGTAATGAATAGAGTGTATAACAACATGTAACGCATACATGCACAATAAGAACCCACCTTACTCAAATAACCTCACTTACCCTAGGTACTGGTTGTTGCCACTCATCTTTCCTTTCCAGCGAACAGTACTGAATCAACCAACATGTTCTCGCAACACCCGCCGTGAAGAGCTTTGGTCCACGCTCAAGCACCGCCTGCATATTACCCTGCAGCAGGAAAGAACACATCTACCTTCAACAAAGAGAAAAAAACAGCCCCCTTTATCCACACTCACAAAATCAAAGTCACAATCACAAAACATCAACAACTTGCACGTTTATCCTCACGACAAGAATACAGGACCAGGCAGAATACACACAACTCAACTCAAATCAATTCAACGCAACTCGACTCACCTTGTACTAACCGCTCATCATCACACTCAACTAAACAAGTAGTCTCACCTGCCCGGGTCTATGGTTTCTCACCTAAGCACATAGGTACATCACGCAGTTTCTCCCAACACACTGCATTCAGTCAGTAGGAGTGAAGTACACGCCCACTCAAACCAACCAACCAACCACACACCGTTAGTTAGCTGTTTAGCTACTTACCTACCTGTCCGTCCAAGCCCCCAACCCTCAATCTGAGTCTCGATTAATTAGTCTGCACAGCCCTCTTCGTGCCACTCGCCGGCGTCTCCCACGGCTCTTTGTTACGGAGCCAGTTCTCCATACTTGGATTCGGAATCTCACCAGGTTTGAAAAGTCCTATACTCACCAAATAGAATGGTATTTAGCACATATATACACCATACCCAAACACAAACACACAGACACAGACACCGAGGCCAGTCGAGAATACTCGCTTCGACAGATACACGGAGTAGAGAAAGACAAACGTACCGGCTTTGAGATATGTGCGTTCCGCATCCTCCGGTCTGCGAATCCATATCCCGCAACCGCAGTTGTCGCACCATGCGCGTTCCATGTCTGTGCCGGAATCTGCTTTCATGGTGTGCGTGCGTGGTTGGGGGCTGTTGTGGCTGTTTATGTCGGCTGTTTTGACGAAGAGGTGTGCTGAATGCCTACATCATCCGTATTTACAGGTTAGATGAGTTGCAGTTGGTGTGTGGTTGGTAGGGGGAAAGGGGGAAATGGGGGGTTTACATTGCGCCGGCCCATTTGCGGCAGTCGATGCAATCTGGTGGAAGGGAGCGTTAGCTTGGAGAGACAGAGGAACTGAAGCGGTGTGGTGTGGTGTGGTGTGGAACGATATGGGAGGGAGGGGAGGAGATGTACGGCATAGGTTCATTTCTGTTGGTTTGGGAATGGTGTAGGTGTGGCGGTTGCAGTTGCAGGAGCCGGTGATTAGGTTTGCCATTCTTGTTGGTGGTGGTAGTGTTGTTGTTATGTATAGATGAGGTGGTCGTGCTTGTTCTTGTTAAGCATGTGCTTACGAAACAGTTTGTTATGATAGTGGACAATGTATACTATACAGGGTCTGTATAAACTTCATGTTGAATATGAAGCTGTGCTGTACTTCCGAGGGGTGACGTTAGTGGTTTGAGTTTACTGCCTTGAAACTCTGTTTTCTCCTCTTGCTCATATCAGATTCGATTTTATGCAGGTTATGGGTGGTTCGAGCAATGGGTGGCAAGGGTAAGATGAAGTGCCTGTGTGTGATCGCACAAATGATGAGGTTGACAGGGCATTGCGATGGACATATTTTACTTGGTGAGACGAAAGGCTGAATTCTTACAACTCGGTACTAGAGGATGAGTTGTTCATGAAATGGTTCCAAGGGATGTGATAAAAAGAGAAGCGGATTGCATCTTGGTTGAAAACATCTACAGTAAGTATGAATTTTGAAACGAGAAACGATTACGATGCCTACTGCATTAATAACAATAGCTCATCTCGACACCGTCCTTGGTCTTGAGATCGAAGAAGGCCCCGATTTATGTTCCTATACCGATTTTATGCGAAATTAGGCAAGTAGTGCTTGTGAAATACTCGCCAATTATCTTCGAATCTTGTCTGATACTATCTAGCTAATGTAACAATGTATACACAATATATCTTGTACTTGCCGGAAGGCTGTCATCCGAAATTCCAAAATGTCCCTGCTTCAACCAACCACCATCCAACGCCAGCGCTTGACATAAAACCGTACGTAAATACATAAACACATATACACATCAAACTCGTTCATTCATCTCCGTCTCTTTTCGCTCACTCTTAACTGCATGTTCGTCGTTCCATTCTGGTGTAAGGACTTTTGCTCGTGGATCTTGTGTCATGATAGACGGTAAGTGTCATAAAGTATTTTGGACTCAACCGAAGGACTTTCCATTTAGTGTGTAAAGCCTCCACCCACCTGACTCGAGCAACTGAAATCCGAAGACCTAGTGAGCATACCAAGCATGTGGGACTGTTACGGCCATCTTCCCCCTCTGAATGGTGCAACGATAATCGATAACTGGTTGTATCGTCGATGAATGCTTATTCGATACCCGGAATGATCCGACCAAATATACGCCTCCACAACGGACGACCTTCATCAACTCTACGTGTCACCTCAGCTTGCTGGTTGTAGTCTTCTTCCTGTTGTCGAGCGAGTCGCTCTCGTCTCCAGGCTCGTCTTGCAGATGGACCCTGCGCAGCAATTTCCTGAGGTACCACCATTGTGTTTCTTCGCTCACCCAAGCCAGATCCTGGAGTTGTTGTGTGGGATTCTGCTGTTGCAATCGGGCCAAGTTCGACATCACTCATTTGGTTGCTCGGTTGTTCTGACCGTTCGCGATCTGCTTCTACCACGGATGGCGTTGCGGCAGCAGCTGTTGCCGCACCAGCACCAACACGTAATCGTTGTTGGACCCACAGACCAGCCGTATGTGCTCTGCTCACTGGAGGTTGATTTCGCGCAAGCGCTGCCGCTACACTCTGTCGCCTACGCTCGCGCATTTGCCGGACTAACCTTTCTCGCCGAACCATAAGGTTTGTGATTTTGACAGGACAATATCCCGCTGGTAATGCAGAGGTTTTGCATAGCGGACATAACGAGGAACTGTCGCGGAGGAAGAGATCGATACATTCGGGATGAAAAATGTGTTTGCAGGGTAACTCACGGACAGTCGTTTCATTGGGCACAAAATCGTCAATGCAAATCGGACACGTGGTTTGAGAGAAGGAAGGATGATGTTCGGAAGATATTTGATGCTCACTCTTCGAGAGTGCAGCTGCTGCCGGAACCTCTAGGTCAGAGGTAAATGTGTACTTCGGCATTTCGTCAATCTTCTCTTGAGGAACATTCATCTTCTTGATACCAAGAGTTTCGAGATCCACTTCGCCTCGCGCGAGACGACGCTGGAGATTGGCGCGCTGGCGCCGTTGAACGAGATGCATGATCAGTGAGGCGAATATTACAATACCGAGAAGAACCGCCAGAACGATGATTAGGAAGATCCAAAGGGAGGGCACGTTTGTTCCGCCTGAAACTCCAACTCGGGCGAACAGACGGGGGTAGTCGCGGGAATCGTATTCCGAGGCTAGTATCGCGCCGTTGGGAGCTGCAGTCATATTACCAGAGTAGAGTGCCAACTCGGAGAGCATTTGCGTTGCTATCGTCGAGCCAACAGCATATATAGGATACTGGTTGATTACCCTCCAGTTACCTCCATCTTGCAGAGACCACGATTTGTCTCCTGCAGCTGGAGGAATAGTTAAATTGGACTGATAGGTGATGACAGCCCTTACGCCATCTGTTCGAGCCGCTGAAAGAAATGCTGAGACACAATCGACGGAATCCCATGGGAAGATGGCGACAAGTGGGTACTGCTGGTTCGCGGGGAAGTCATTGATAGTCGTTACATTGGTTGGTATGTCCTGTGCATAGGTGGCACTGCAACTCGCGACCGAAGTAGCATCCGGGACATAGTAAAGCCCTTCAATTGCATCGTAATTGTTCGGGTTGTTCGAGGATAAAGTTTGGAAGCCGCCGTTGATATTGAGCGAGTATCCAAGACTCGACTAGAGGTTGTAAGCACCAACTCTTGTAATATTTCAACTGGTACTGACATTGATAATTTTCGCACTCTTGGACTGGTCGTATTGAGGGTTGGGCACGATAATAGTGAGGATCTGAATAGTCGAAGCCGCTATGCAAGCACCCGTCAGCTATCAAACACTGGTGCCACGATGCCGTACATACACATGGTTGGCTGATGTTTTGCTGAGCGGAGGCAATACTCTTGTTCTGCAAGCGATTGAGTGAAGTTCAAAGGAGCCCTGTTGTTTGCCGTACCATCCGGGGGGTATATTTATAAAGAAATGAACAAGTGCGACAAGGACATGGCGCGTAGAAGATGGTTGGAAGAGGGAACAAATGATATATCAACTCAAAACGAATTCGCCTCGCGCATACTGTAGAGTACTCTTAAGTTCTCAGGGCTTGACCACGATTTGAGAAAGTGATGATTTGAACATGTCGGACAGATTTGGCCGATTCCGGGGTGACGAGTTTGCCGCTGTAGATCGGTGACGATGACAGGGAAGATGCAGGTGCTCACTTGATCTGTGGTTTGGGACGACTTCGGATTAGCCTACCCTTATTCTCTCGTAGGTACTGAACGCTTACTGGCAGCTTTCGTCATCAAGCCGCCCAGTTGGTGGTGGGGGAACCCACTATCGACAATTGTGTGGCGCCTTTCTTGTTCACCAATAGATGGCTTGCATACCTAGCGTCACCCTAGGCCTCAGCAGTGTTTCTTCCGCAGGCTATCGTTGTTAGATGTACCAAGTAAGAGTGAGTGAACGTGAATAGCATTGTTCAGGACGATTCCAAGGCATATCGCATAATCCGCTGCGCTAGATCAACCTCGATCAGATCGGAGCGCAGACCCTGAATTATTTAGCCTACATTACGTCCCCTCCTCACCGAATGTATATCAGTTGTCGGAGAGGGATCATCTGACAATACCATAGCGACAGGAGACTCTTTGCGCGCCTGGAGACAGGATGCCTCCTTTAGGGAGTGCCAGTAAAAGTAAGACCAAACACAAGGAGGCTCGACAGTCACGAAGCCGAAACACCACCCCGAGTTCGGTCCTGAGCGCGAATATTGTGCCTACTACCCCCTCCACTACTCCATTCTTACAACTTGATACGTCGAAATTGCTCGTTCCTCCTCATCCGTCGTATGCCGACATTTTGGACCGTTTGGAGACGAAGCCATCCAATCTTGAACCGAAACAATTGCAAGACATCATCGACCAACTCAAACAACTCAGCGATGCTGCCGAGAAGCGTGTTGACTCTTGCGAAAAGGCAATTCGTATCATCCACGACCAGCTAAAGGATCTGGATTCAGAGCACAAAGAACGAGAGAGACAAGCCGAACATATCCGAAGGCAGAAAGCGAAGAAGGAGGAGTCCTCGTCTCAGAAGAACTTGAAGGCCAAGAAGCGAAAGGATCGTGAAACCACTGATGTTGAGATCAAACGTGAGGGTAAGTATTCTCTTCTTCTCATCCCAATATCTTACCGTTTGCTTGCGAATGTGCCTCGTGACCTCAGCGAGTATACAGCTGTGTTGCGATGCATTGGGAGCGCGTTTGTTGCAGCACGTAGCGCGACTTGTTAAAGCATAGTGCTTACGACCAGTATAGATGATCCTAAAACCAAGTTTAACCGAACGTCAGAAACACCTGGTCCCTCAGACAGCCCTTCGCCATCGAAAAAGATCAAACATAGTCCTGGTACCTCGTCCTTATCTGATGTAGCAGAATCGCCGAAGCCTGCCATAGAGTCACAAACATCGCCAACCAGGACAGATGCATCAATGGAGGAGAATCGTATTCTTCACAAGCCCGCAATGCCTGCTCAAGGCTTCTTTCCTCATCCTCTCGCACCCGACCCGATAATCTATCATATCAGAGAAGTGACACCTGACATGACCGACGAAGAAAAGAAAGAGATCTATAGTGTAACTTGGTACCCTACAAAAGACCTGAGTGATGAGATTGCTGGCGTGCCACCAGACAAGGACTTCAGCAATGCAAGGCCACAAAACCAGATTGCTGCTAACACGTTTCAAACTTTCGTTGAAGCATATACAAGACCTCTTGCGGAGGAAGATATGGCTTTCCTGAGGGAACGTGGTGATCGTGTAACTCCTTTTCTCTCTATACCTCGGGGTAAGAAACATTGGACAGAGGTCTGGGCCGACGAAGATGGCAGCATGATTACAGATGGCATGGACAGACTGTCAACAACTCAGCCTAGAGGCAGCATAGAGCAGATCGAGGAGCACAATATTGCCACGGATCAAGTTTCAAGTGGCCCTCTTGCAAGTCGCTTGCTATCTCTCCTCAAATTCGAGCATAGATCACCATTAAATGATGTTTCGGGAAACGATTTGAATGCCTTTACCGACGCGAATGACACCATGGATCTGGATGGCTTAACAAACGGGAACGAAAACGCTGACAAATTACTTGCATCAGCTGCGAGTATAGCAGACTTAGCAGGTAATAAGACGTCTCAAAAGTTGGATTATATCCAGAGCGATGAGCGTATCAAGTCCGAACTGAGATACCTTGGTTTACTAGGTCAAGACGAGAATCCAGATTATGATGCCCACAACGACGACGATATCAGCGAGCGACTTCGATTGTTGCAAGCCGAGTTGCGTCGGGTAATGCTGATTAATAGTGCTCGAAAAGCTCGAGTGCTCGACCTAGCAAAAGAACGACTTGCATACCAAGAGTACAGTACTATTCATGACGATCTTGACAGTCAGGTACAGCAAGCATATCTAAAGCGTACTCGCACACTCGGCAAGACCAAGAAAGGTGGGCCCGGTGCCAACAAGCCAAAGCTCGGTCTTGCTTCAGCTGGATTTGGTGTTAATCGTGCTAGAGATATTGGAGACAATGCACGTATGCTTATGGACCGGAGAAAGAGGTGGCAAAATTGCATTGGACCCGTCTTCAAGGATATGAAGCATGGTATTCCTGGCAAGGATGAGACGATATGGGA
>Ga0181467_100191_pt1 | contig 30439 bp, 34 predicted proteins | sample InSIn5gowninarea_2_FD_119079 | JGI IMG/M metagenome (GOLD analysis project Ga0181467, IMG submission 119079) | Clean room microbial communities from NASA Spacecraft Assembly Facility at Jet Propulsion Laboratory, Pasadena, California, USA -... ... | reverse complement strand
CCATCTTTAAATGCAGAACCTGAGTTATCGAGTCCAAAGGCGAAAAGAAAGTTGACACCTTCCTGTTCCATCGTTATGAATAAGAAGTTAGTAGAAGTCTTTATCAAACTCAAGACAGAGGTAACGGTGAACGGATTGACCTAGGAGAAGGCGAGTCCTGCGCCCTGCTGACAGCCGGACTTCTGCACGTGGTTGAAGAGGCTGCAGATTTTCAACAGCTCGCAACATGTAGTTTCCAGAATAACGAGTTTGACCGACAAGTAGCTGACACAGCAATCACTTTCCTGATAAGGCATTTGGCTGCATGTGAGATGACTTACATGGTCGATTATGAACTTACAGTACCAGGCGTTCCGATGTCATTGCCTTTCAATCGAAGTGTTGGTGCGCCTCACGCGCAGTGGCTGCCAGCGTTATGGCAGGCTTGAGTACGGGGAGTATGCAGTTGTCAAACAGGCACGCCGGAAACAAGAAGGTTTCACGAGTGCTGTTCGGGTGAAACCCCATGCACGCGAGTCTGGAGTTATCAATCTCCACTACTGTTACCCAACCGTTGCATGCACAAGCGTGAAGCTTGTTGAGGCTTGCTCGTCATTCCATGCTCGGCAAGCAGATAAGTCATTCAATTCTGATTGGCTATGTACGACGTTATGGTCAATTCAACATCAGTCTCGCTATCTATCATATCTGCCAACACAAACATATGATAGATAGGGGCCTCATTCTGCCGACCTCGGTTACCGGGGTCACGGCTGAAAGCAATCGCTGGACGTTAATGGTAATGGTGTATCAGACATGCGCCTAACGCTGATAGCAATCAGGGAACCCTCATCTCTGCTTGGAAAGACTTTTACTCGACAAGATAGTGGATTTACTCAACTAAGCATCGTCTGATCATCGCCACAGCTTGGTGTGCCGTTTGAACAGAAGTGACACTTTATATATGGGAAGCAGATGGGATGCCTTGTATCACGGACAATTAGACCAGTTCGGAACCACCAAGGCTTTCTACCAATCAGTACACGATACAATATCTCACCAAGAATGAGGCTGCCACCGCTGTGTACTGCCACAACTCTTGGCAGACAAGCTCGAGCACGAGTATGGTGCCCAGCAAGAATTGATGAGTGTAGGAATTAGTTTGCAAAGCTTTGATAGGATGACAAGCAATAGATAACTCGGGAACCAAAGGAGCTAGATGTGCCCCCACCAGGAACAGTGTCAAATTAACACCGCATAAATCTTTGAGATCCGCCGAAAGTTCCGACCTTATGTCTGGCGTCCGTCGTCCCTACTCCATCCAAACCCGCCTTACTTGAATGGTACATGACGGCACCCGATCAACGTCTCGATTTCTAGCGATTTCACTACCGTATATGTTGAATTCTGGAGCCACATCTGTCCTATGTTCACCCTCTGATAACCTCTGCATTTCGTTCTCTTGTCGACATTTGTTCCGGTCTCTTCGTTTTCAAAGACAGTCCTCCCTCCCTGTCAGCAACAGCAAAATCGTGCCTACTCCACCAAAAGACCTTACGGCCGTCCTCCTCGACATTTACACTGAAAAATACCGTCTTGTACCACTGCAGTAGTGGTCGGTGACCTACGGCGACATCATGTCCGCTGGTTCGGGTGCGCCACACGATGTGTTTATACCATCGTACGCGTCGTATGATTGGATTGGTGGTCCATCCGATTTCAGTCTGACCACCAATGCTGAGACGGGCGGCGATTCGACCACAGAAAACTTGAACAAATGGTTCCAGTCGGGTGACTCAGCTTACATTATTGTGGCTTCTGCTATGGTTGGTTTCAAGTGCTGCAGGATTGATGACCAAAATGCTGACGCTCCAAACAGGTCTTGATAATGGTACCGGGTCTGGGCTTCTTATACTCCGGTCTTGCTCGAAGGAAGTCAGCTCTATCACTGATGTGGGCTTGTATGGTTGCGGGTTCAGTCATTACCTTTCAGTGGTATTTCTGGGGCTTTTCGTTAACCTTTTCGGGAACTGGCACGAGTGGCTTCATTGGTGACCTACGGCATTTCGGCCTGAAAGGTGTTCTGGGTGCTCCAGCTGATGAAACTCCTCTGATCTCGACTCTGCTCTATTCTTTCTACCAGGTATGTCCATCTTGAATAGTCAAATGGTCTATTTCTGATGATTTCACAGATGCAGTTTTGTGCCGTCACAGCTGCTATCGTTGCAGGCGCCGTCGCTGAGCGAGGTCGCTTGCTGCCCTTTACCATCTGGATCTTTCTCTGGGCTACTCTTGTTTACAATCCAATTGCCTGCTGGGTTTGGAATCCCAACGGCTGGGCATTCAAATTCGGAGTCATGGATTATGCTGGTGGTGGACCTGTCGAAATTGGTTCCGGTATGTCTGCTCTGGCGTATTCAATGGTTCTCGGCAAACGACAAGAGAAGATGATGCTCAACTTCCGACCCCACAACGTCTCTTTCATCCTTCTTGGAACCGTTCTACTGTGGTTCGGATGGCTCGGCTTCAACGGCGGGTCTGCCTTTGGTGCCAACTTGCGTGCCACAATGGCTTGCTGGAACAGTAACTTGACCGCTACTTTTGGTGCGTTTGCCTGGGTCCTACTCGATTACAGACTTGCGCGCAAGTGGTCCATGGTTGGATGGTGTTCTGGAACTATTTCTGGTCTTGTTGCAGCCACTCCAGCATCCGGATTTATTACTCCTTGGGGTTCAGTCGTTCTCGGAATCGTCACTGGCATCGTATGCAATTTTTCCACCAAAATCAAGTACTGGGTTCGAATCGACGACTCTATGGATGTGTTCGCTGAGCATGGTATTGCCGGTATGCTCGGTCTGTTATTCAACGCGTTTTTCGCCGCCGATTATATCATCGGTCTTGATGGAGTAAGCACCGGTCTTATCAACGGAGGTTGGGTCAATCACAATTGGAAGCAGTTGTACATCCAAATCGCATATATAGTCGCTTGCACAGCCTATGCATTCGTCGTTTCCGCGCTCCTTGCCTATGGTGTCAACTATATCCCTGGTCTTCACCTCCGAGCTTCCGAAGAGGCCGAACTCCTTGGTATGGATGACGATCAGCTTGGTGAATTCGCATACGATTATGTCGAAGTACGACGAGATTATCTTGCTTGGACACCAGCCAGCAAAGACCAAAATGGCGTTGATGTGGACATGCCAGCTGATCAGCGACATGGTATTGCCGAGCACGCAACCATGCTTAAGAAGGACGGTCGTGTTAGTTCGGATAATAGCAGTGGTGGTCATGGTCTGCCTGCGCAAGGTGACCGACATGGTGTTGCCGTTGAGGATCAGGAAAAGGCTTATAGAGCTGAACATGGGACGCAGTGAACATTGTTTGTTCACTTGTTCTTTGTATAGTTTGGGCTTTCGATTGCGTTTCATGGGATTATATGTTGTAGACTAGCGGGCGTTGTGTTGGCCATTTGGAACCTGGGTTGGAAACGCTTGGGCGAGGCGGGATAGATTCCTGATACCTACAATATTTCGACATCATTTGTTGATACACTTACTTCGCTATCATGCAGTAAGACAATCATACTTGTTCAACTTTTGACACCACTATCTTGATACTACAGACTGTATCTGCATCTAACCACTCATAACGAATAGTAGCCCATCGGTAAGCATTTGAGTGCCTAAGGCAATAAACCAGCCCCTCCACACATACAATACGGCCCACGCCGCCTCTCTACCTATATGACGTAACACAGGCAGCACAATTTCAGATCACGCGAACACCAAAAGCCACGACGCTAATGGTACCTTCTTCTCGCCATCAACTTCTTCACATTACTCTCTTCCCTCCTCTTCATTCACTCACACTCACTCACTCACTCAACACCAAACCCCCGAGTATACACTCCGCCAGACACTCGTCCATCACACTCACCAACTCCAACAACTCTCTAATAACCCGAAAAACAAAAAAACTCTGTCAAGCAAGTCACGATACGATGTCTCAAGCCCTCCTCACAACACTCCTCCACCTCGCACTAGCCACGCTGACCATGGCCGCTCCAACAATGACGATTGCAAAGGAGAATGCATGGCAATACGGTGCTGGTGGCGGTGTGGTTGGGTTTATTGTTTTTATTTTGGATGTAATTGTCATCGGTAAGTTTTGCTGTTTCTCGCTACCTCCCTACTTTATGCGTGGAATGAATGATGAGAGAATGGGGACGAGGAAAGCTAACCGTGTTTTTCTTTTGTAGTCGAGGTCCTCAAGTCCACCCGCCCAGTCACACATAAAGTCGGATGGAGCTTGTTGGTGTTCTTGTTCCCTATTGTGGGGATTATTCTTTACTGGCTCTTTTCGAATCGGGAGGCGCATCAGAGTGGGGGTGGGTATGAGTCTATTGCTTAAATTGTTTAAATTGTGGTTTGAACGGAGGATGGGATGGAGAGAGAGGGCAGAATTGATGGCTTGTTGCTTCGCGGTTGTGAACTCTGGGGGTTGAAGGGATGGATGTGGTGGAGTGGAGCGGCAGAGGCTCGGTGGCCATGGTTTGATAGAAGGTTTGGTGGTGAAGGGCTGTTGTGCTGAAGTCGTCGATGTGTATCGGGTTTGTGGTGGTTGGTGATTGCATTGTGTTTTATGAGCAGGATCCGCGGTATGTACTGCCAGTGCAAGAGGAGTAGAAGTCGGCTTATTGCTAGCATTGTTGTTGGGACAACATCAAGGAATTCACATTGAGTGTAGATAGTACTCCAAGTATGCATGGTCTGCGGACTGTTTAGTTTTTACAACGGTCTACATCCCCAGACCATAATCTAGGTATGTAGGCGAGATATCATGAGCGTAATAAGTGCTTGAAGAGGGGACTTTTTGCTTACCTAGGTAGGTACTCATGTGAAGAATCAGGTATTTTCTTAGCTTCTCAGGCAAGTGGTTGAATGTCAAAAGTATTGGATCCAGGTAAAGGATTGCAGCAGAGAGCTGGCTTACACTCACTTGTTATGATGGGACGTAGCTAGAGGTACAGCCATATGTTTCTACTATAGGGCAACTTGGACAGAGATGTCTCCGTGACAACCCATGGCCGAACTGGGGCATGTGGATTGCATTCTACTGAATATCTTTCTCTGCAACAAGGCGTAGTATGTAGAGGACGTCTTGTGTTGCGCTGTTCTATTTCCCAGACGAGGCTAGACTAAGGTTGTCCCGTCTCATTCTCAATCACTACCACCATCCTCATCCCCATTACCATCCTCAATCCCCACATCCCCACCACCGTCCTCCCCTCTCCTCCCCTCCTTCTCCCTCCTCTCCTTAGCCCGTCTCTTAACTTTCCTCTCCCGATTCTTCTTATTCTTCTTCTCCCTCTCATGCTCTTCTTTCGTTCTCGTTTCGTCTATCAGAGCCCGTCTGTGTTGGGCTCTTGCTTTGAGGGCTTGTCTTTTGGTTTTTGAGGGGCGGTTTGTTCTGGTTCTACTAGTCCTGCTGTCATCATTGTTGTTGTGGTGGGGTGATGGTTGGTTTGTGAGGTTTGACGGTGTTGGTGTTGGTTGAGGTAGAATGGATCCGGTGTTGTGGATGACTAATTGGCCCCGGTGAGCGGGTAGGGTAATCACACGCCAGGGGTGATGCGTGCCGGGCCATGCTGTGCGGGATAGTGAGAGGACTGTGGATGCGCTGATCGCGGTTGTTGCGTAGGATTGTTGGAGGTGGGCGATGGTTGTAGTGGGGAGGGCGGATGTGAAGTAGTATGAGGCTGGGATTTGGGGTTCTGGGTTGTTATTGAGGGGTGATGGGGTGGGGGACGGTGAGCGGATTGATATTAGTGTTGGTTTTGTGGGTTGTGAGGTTTGGGGTGTGGGAGGTGTGGATTGTGTGTCTGTGGTGGCGGTTGTGGTGGTTTGTTGGGGTTTTGATGGTGGTGCGAAGAGGTTGAAGTGGAAGGCTTGGTCTGGAGCTTCAGCTTCGGCTTCAGGCTCGGATTTGAGGTCCTGGATTTGTATGATTTCTGTGCTGGATGTATCGGGTTTGATGAAGTCGTATTCGAATCCATAGTCAGGAATGGTTTGTTCGTCAGCACCGGCTTCCGTTGATGTCTCAGCGTTGTCTTTCTGATTTGTGCGTTCGATGCTCTCGTTGCTGTTATTGTCAAAGAGCTCCGAACGCTTTAAACGTTTCGCTCTTGGGACTTCGAACATTTTGCTAGATGAAACCGTTTCTTAACCTTGCGTTTGGATGTCTTTGCTGCAATAGTCTTGCGATGTGGATATTGGACTGTCTTCAATATTGATGTTAATGGAAAGGCACGCTGTGGTATGCGCGCCAATCAAATCATGCTTCATGGTTGGGGCACGTGTTGATAAGATGTGATTTTATTGCGATAAGACGTGTTGGCCTGAATTTTCAGAGTGGGTGGTGGTTTGTTGATTAAGTTAATTGATTACTGCTCTCCAATGCTTTCATCTTTCTTAACTCAAAGCTGATCCAAACAAGGACCTGAAACATATTCAAGGACGGCTACCAAAGTTTTCATCAAGAATTTTAGTCAAAGTACTGCCCGAGCAGTAACTCTACGCAATCGCTTCTACAAAATGTCCTCCGATTCACTACCTACCACATACGATGGTAAGACCCTCATAACCTCAATGAATACCTTATCTGATCATTGTTTTAGGTACACCTCGTATAGCAGTGATAGGCGGTACAGGTCTCGAATCACTTCCTTCCTTTCACCCTGTTGCCTGTCTCGACATATCTACTCCTTGGGGTTCTCCTTCATCTCCAATCACTATTTCGGAACATCCCTCACCTAGCACGGGCAAGCCAATCCCAATTGCTTTTCTTGCTCGCCATGGTGTTCACCATCAATTTGCACCGCATGAAGTTCCAGCTCGAGCGAATATTGCTGCATTAAGGAGTATTGGTGTGAGGTGTATTATTGCATTTAGTGCTGCTGGTAGTTTACAGGAGGAAGTCAAGCCACGAGACTTTGTGGTACCAGACCAAGTCATTGATCGAACAAAAGGTATTCGACCATTCACGTTTTTCGAAGGTGGATTCGTATGTCATGTGCCATTTGCCGATCCGTTTGATGCTGGTGTTGGTAAGGTTGTTCGTCAATGTGGCCACAGTCTTGAAGGAGAGGGTGTTGTGTTGCACGATAAAGGCACTGTCGTTTGCATGGGTAAGCCAGTCTTTCCTCCTACCCATTGCCATCTCCACTAATACACAGTTGTAGAGGGTCCACAATTCAGTACCCGTGCTGAATCTAGAATGTACCGTACTTGGGGAGGCACAGTGATTAACATGTCCGTTCTGCCTGAAGCAAAACTTGCTGCGGAAGCAGAGATTGCATATCAGATGGTCGTCATGAGCACAGATTATGACTGTTGGCATGATAGTGGTGACGTGACTGTCGAAATGGTCATGGGTCATATGCGTGCAAACGCGGTGAATGCTAGAAGATTTATCGGTGCAGTGCTGGATGAATTGAGTAAGGAGGAGTATGCTGAGTTGGTGGCTGCTAAGCATCTCGAGGGTGGAAGGAAGTTTGGCGTCAGTACTCACGCTGGTGGTAAGAGTACGGAGGCATTAAAGAAGCTGGAGTGGTTATTTCCAGGTTACTTCTCCTGAAAATTGGTTATGTTAGGCCGTCCACGTCCATGAGAGGCCGATTTTGTGAGCAACTTTTGCAGCAATACCCTCATAGTATTTTGTGTTAATTTGCTGCCCACTGACCTCCTCAGCAACAATTGTTGGTTTGCCAGCATCTGCGTCCCGACAAATCTTCGCATCAAGCGGAACATCGCCCAGGAACTCAACGTCCATCTCTTTTGCCTTCCGTCTCGCTCCATCACCAGCATCATCGTGTGCGAATATCTTCGTCTCTTCTCCACACTTTGGACATACAAACACACTCATATTCTGTACAAGTCCTAGAACAGGTATATTCATCTTCTTGAACATCTCAATCCCTTTTACTGCATCCTTCAACGCAATGTCTTGTGGCGTACTCACTATCACAGCCCCAGCAAGCTCAATCTGTTGTCCGATAGTCAACTGTACGTCCCCCGTCCCAGGTGGCAGATCCAGCACTAGCACATCAAGTTCAGGTGACCAGTCAACCTCATGTAACAATTGATGCATTGCCTTTTGTACCATTGCTCCTCTCCACGCAACCGGTGCAGATTCAGAAGGTAACAGATAGCCAATACTCATGCTCTTAATGCCATAACTCTGCAGTGGTACCAGACTCCCTTTTCGCGTGACTTCTGGTTCACTTGCATCTGCCAAGTTCAATAACGTAGGAATACTCGGTCCATATATGTCAGTGTCGAGAATGCCAGCACGTAGATTATGCCGTGAAAATGCAAGTGCGAGGTTTGTAGCTAGAGTGGATTTTCCAACGCCGCCTTTGGCACTTGAAACAGCGATGACATGGTTGACATGAGCGATACGACGTTTTGCTGGGAGGGCACCGCGTTGCGCTCGTGGGAAGGCTGGAGGTGGACCAGTAGGCAATTGACGACGCGGAAGGCCCAGGGGATTTTCATGGCTGAGGATACGGGCGGATGTCGAAAGCCATTTGCGCATGGCCGGTCAAAGCTGGTTTGACGTAGCTTGTGAATGTTGTATACCTAGATAGTATGTGCTGGTGAACATGCGAATGCAAGTATCAGATGATGCGGCCGGTTAGACTTGCACTATCTCAAAAATGGCAAGTTGCGGCGAAGCTTGGTAGAAATTATTTTATGAAGATAGAAAGATGCGCCTCTTCACATCACGCACGTGAGAAGACGTTGAACTATGTCACGATTGCGAAAGGATGTTGAGGCGCTTGTGCTGGGCAAGAAGAAAGCGAAGGGTACATTCGAAGTTGTTGATCCAAGAAATCCCGCTGATACGTTTTAGATTATGACCCAGAAGATGAGCACATCGATAGCGACCACGAGGACGACGAAGGATCAGATACGAAAGAGGTCCCGGGTGGGCGCGAGCACTATCAAGCTGTTGGGAAAAGTAAATTGAGGAAGCCAGAGGCATCAGCACCACTAGACTCAAAGTATGGAGGCGTTGCTGTGAGCAGGAAAATCTTGAATGGAGAAGAAAGCGACGACGATCCGTTCGCACCACAAGACGATGATGACGAGAACGACGATCCATTTGCTGTGCCTCGTGAGGATGACGACGAAATTTCGGACGAAAATGTCGAGCTCGACCACGATGTAGAGAATATTGACGAGAACGAATCCATCGATAGTGATGCAGCATTTGGCGAGAGTGATGACGGCAAATTTGACAAGTTTACGTTCAGAGGAAGCAAGGAGAACAGACTGGCTATGGATGACCAAGAGGTATCACAACTATCGTCTGCGAGCGATCAAGATAACATTGACGACGAAGAAATGAGCGATGTAGAGCACACTGAGGATGAGCTCGAAAGTGACGAGGACGAGACTGAACAAGACGAGGACGACAGAATTGAGACATCGGAAGACGAGGAAGACCAGCCGTCCACATCGAGGAACAGAGAAGATCTCAAGGCCAACCTCTCTACAGAAGCGAAAACTCTTGCTTCGAGCTTGTCACAAGCTGCAAGCGTTGACGCAAGAAAAGGTGTAGCGGTCAAAAAACAGTACCAGACTTTCGATCGCTTGTTAGACGCTCGTATAAAACTCCAAAAAGGCTTCGCAGCTTCCAATGAGCTGACGCGGGACGATATAGCCTTTGGGTCAGAGGCTGATGAGGCCTTGCAAAAAGCTCAAAACGCAGCTTTGCAACTCTACAACACCATCGACTCGTTCAGATACAGTCTAGCATCTATATCCGGCTCAGAATCCGTATCCAAAAAACGGAAGCGATCAGCACACGCCACTAATCTAGATGACCTAGACACGGTGTGGGCATCTCTACAAGAAGTAGAACACCAAATTATCTCCTCCCGCCGAACAACCATCGATAAATGGTCCAACAAGGCCAAAGCCTCCGACCCCACTCGAGGTGCTACGAATGGAAAATCCACGTTCCTTGATCCCACTGCCAACGACAAGCTCACGGCTGTGCTGGACACTTACATTATCAATGAGCAGGACAAGTACTTCCGCAGTCAAACCAATGAGGTTGAAGATATCGGATCTGGCGACGAAGGACAACCCAGAGATCTCAACCAGAATCTTTCAAAGTATGACGATGCCCTCTTCTATCAATCCCTCCTTCGCGATCTCATAACAACTCGTTCCGCAACTTCTTCCACCAATGTCTCACTACCAATCGTGCCACAGAAGCTCCATCCCTCTGGCAATCGGCAGAACAAGAATGTGAAAGATACCAAAGCAAGCAAAGGTCGGAAGATACGATACACCGTGCACGAGAAGCTGCAGAATTTCATGGCAGCTGAAGGTGATACTGGCCGAGATACCGCAATGTGGACTGAACGTGGTAAAGACGAATTCTTTGGGAGCTTGTTTGGGCAGGACAAAGCGCTTGCTGAGGATGAAAACGAGGACATGAGAGATGAAGAGACCGGTGATGCAGCGGAAGTGGAGGCTCTACGGCTGTTCACGAGTTAATGACTGTGATTCCTTGTGCAGTCCGTAGCGAAGGCAGCGATATAATGTGGACTAAGAAGATGCAAGTATTTGTCAGAGGATATAGTCAGTTCAAGACATCAGCATTTACGTGGCATGCAACCTCGACCACTAGACTTCTGCTCTACTCTTTCCCTTCCCACCATCACCATCATCCATCCTCCCACTAGTCAGAGGTCTCTGCTCGTCCCCATCTTCCTCACCATCACTACTTGCCAAATCGTCCAACTCAAACTCCTGCACATCTTTCACTCTTTGCTGCTCCAGGTCCTTCTTCCCTCCTGCATTGAGTCCTTGTGCGTTCGCAACATCCCCTCGACTCGGATATGGCACATCACAGTTTGCATCTCTCAGTCTTCGGAAATACCTCCTATAACTGAACCACGTAATCGTCCAACCCAACAAACTTCCCGCCGTAACATCATAGACATCATGTCTATAATCAGCCATCCTACTCAACGCGATCAACAGCGCTCCCGTTAATGGCGCAAGCACGATCAACACCCTCGCTAGATCTGTTCGTGGTCTGAGCACGTGCAGTTGCCCACACAACCACAAACTTAGATATCCCAAACCTGCAAATGCGAAACTGCTATGTCCACTTGGAAAGCTCCTCCATCCATCTTGCAAAACACCATTATGCGGCGCCGTGCACACTTCAATCCCAAGCAATGCAGTCGCAGATGTTCCAGCAGCGGGTTTACACCGATCTACCAGATCCGGCCGAGGTCTTCCAGCCGCATTTTTGATAATATCCGTCACAAAACTCGACAGTGTAATACTGATGATAAATCCGAGGATCGTGACGTGAACTTTGTGGAAACCAGGACGAGCGATTAGAGAATAGATGATGAAGAATACTAAAGGACAGACGCCAGCGTAGAGGATGTTGGCTGGGGCGGATACTCGTTGAACGGCAGCATAGGGGTAGGCTATGGTTGGATCAGAGAGGGTGAAGAACCGGTGGAATGGGACGATCAACAGGCGAGACTGTCCGACATTAGCTTGAGTGGTAACGATATTGGATGGAGTGACATACGACGAAGTATGCTACCTGTAACAGAACATAGCCAATATAGTCTGCTGCGTAAGATCGTTGAAAGAAGCGGGTGGTAGCCCCTAAGATGCCTGACATGTCCATTTCAAATACCTCGTGTAAGTAGTAATCCTCGATCTCGCGTCGCTATTGTATTGCTGCCATCCTGGCACTTGGATGCTAAGGAGACAACGGAAGATATCAGTCTCCTGTTTCTGCTCCAGACACCGTTCGGATGTCCTCCGCAGATGGGCGCTTCTAATTGGTTACTTATATCCAACACCACGACCCATCGACACCATACGGATTTACCTTTACCTTTCTTCATATCAGCTCATAATGTCGATTCGGCATTGTCTTCAATTGTAGTATGTAAGGTCGGTTCTACCACTCTTATCTTCTCTACGGCCAACGAACAGGGGCACAATACACCGACAGTAATCTACTTTCACCGTTTTCAGCCGAGTATTCTCATCTACCAAATCACACATCAACCCTTGTAAATACCATCTGCAAGGCCAACGCGCAGCTTGGTACACCAACTACCAGCATGGCGCAACCGCAGCCAGGCGGTATACTACAGCCTCAAGACCAAGCACAACCCCAACAACCCATCAACCAAACCATTCCTCGCTCACCATATCCAGCCCCTCCACCCTTCTGGAAACATTTCACAGCTCAAAACATACAACGGCTAAAAGAAGCCGAGTCAAGCGAAGATTTCGACGCAACAGAACTACCCTACGAGTTAGCAGTCCTCCGCCCTCCACAACCTCCAACCACAACAGATCAACAATACACCACATTCGGAATATCACACCATGTCCTACCACGTCCAACCCTGCCAATCCCACCACCCGAGCAGCCAGAAGGTCTCCTCCTATTCAACCCCGAAGACCTCGCACAATCAAACAACACATCCACCGCACGCCCTCACGCGCGATTACTAAGCAGACTAACAAAATCCCTCCTCCTAAACTTCCTTGAATTAACCAGCATAATGGCCGAAAACCCGCGCGGTCACTCGTCGACAGGCGACACGGCCGAAAACCCGCCACAACAGTATTGGTCCGAGAAAATCAACGACATATCCGTGTTGAACGAGAACATCGCTGCCGTCATCAACCTGTTAAGACCGCACCAAGCGAGAGAATCAGTGAAAACAATGTTGGAAAAAAGACTTGAAGCAGGCAGGCAAGAAATGGAACAAGCTGAGCAGGTTAAAGCGAAAGTTGAAGCATTTCTGCAAGAGGTCGGAAAAAATGGGAATAGAAAGGTTGAAGATGACGGTATGGATGTTGATGAAGTCGGTGTGAATGGGCATAAAGTGAATGGCAATGGAGCACATATTAACGGTGCAAAAGAGAAAGAGGCGGATATTGAGGAAGTGAGAAGATTATGGGCCATGCTAGACGATATAGACGGTGATTGATAAGAACGTTTCTTTCACCACAACCCGAAGTACGACTAGGTAGATAGGACATGCAGCTCAATTCCCCTGTTCACATTCACAGTCACTAAACACTGATTCACAGACAAATGCACTGGCTAGTAACGAAAGTCGCATAAACTCACGGAGCTCTCCCGTCGTCTTGGGATAGAAACGCAGTCAGTGCCATTCCACAAACATACAAGTAACTAACATTCATATTATGACGCCTCACCTCCCATCTGTTCCCTACCGCACATACACACCATACCATACAATCCAATAAAACCCTCTTTCCTCCAAATCCTCTCCACTCTCCCCTCCTCTCTCTCCTTCTCCCTCTTTCTCCCTATATTTCCCTAACTAGGTAACCAAGTAAATCCTCCCCTCCCAAGCCCTCAAGTACTTTCCCGCCCCCTCCTCATCAAGTGAACTAACAAGCAACTCCCTCTTCCTACCCGCCATCCGAGCCGGAAAGTCAACGGGATTGATCCGGTCGGAGAAGTTACACGTCACTAGGATTTCAGGCTCGATTTTCGCTTTTGATTCTTCTGTGTGTTCGGTGTGTCCATTCTGCATGGCTGCTCCATCTCCGTTTCCATCTGTAACAGCACCTTTCACCCTCTTAACAAAAGTAAAAGTATCCTGCTCATATAAATCATGCATCTCGAAATCCCCCAGCACCATCAACCTTTGGTACTTCCTCCGCACTTTAAGCATACGCTTCCAAAACGCGAGCGGTGAATCATCCCTCCCCAACTGCTCCGCCACATTCACATTCTCGTAATCATCGTGGACTCGAATCCAGGGCTTCGCATTCTTCCCCGTAAATCCGGCGTTTGGCTCCGCAGACCATTGAACTGGTAAACGAGCGTTGTCGCGACCTACAGCGGCTAGACCGCGCATGGCTTTTGCATTCCAGACAGGGTCGTTGTTGTAGCGCTGCTCGACGTCGCGGTAGGCGTTTATCGAGTCGATGTCGCGGAGGTCGGTGATTGTCCATTCTTCGCTGTGGTTATACATTCCTATTTCTTGGCCCTGGTAGATGAACAGTGTGCCTGTTAGGGCGGTGATGCATAGTGCTAGCATTTTTGCTGCGGCTTCGCGGTATTGTGGGACATGTGTGGCGAAGCGTGAGATTGAACGGCCTTGGTCGTGGTTTTCGAGAAAGACAGTGCCCCAGGCGTCTGTTGTGCGGATTAGGTCTTGTGTTTTTGCGAGGGCGAGCTTGAATTCGGGGAGTTGGTGGCGATATGTTTGATGTTTTTTGCCGCCGGTGGCGCGGTTGGTGCCTAGGTCCACGACGTCGAAGTCTAGGATACAGGAGAGTTCGTTGCGGGCGGCGCTGACGTACGAGAGGACTGTTTCGCGGTCGGAGCCGGGGCACTCGCCGACCATGAGGATATCGCCGTATTTGCTGAGGCTAAGTTTGCGTTTTTCTTGGAGCCATTCGTGCATGCGAGGCCCGTTTTCGAAGTGTTTGAAGGCTGGTTGGTATTGTTCGTCTGGGAGGAGGATGGTGGCGTCGGGGAAGGTGGTGTCTTTGCTGTAGAGGTTGCATGTGTCGACGCGGAAGCCGTCAATGCCGCGGTCGAGCCAGTATTCGATGGCTTCTTTGTAGATTGCTCGGCGGACTTGTTCGAGCTCCCAATTTAGGTCGGGTTGTTCTTTGACGAAGAGGTGGAGGTAGTATTGTTGGCGTTCTTCGACCCATTCCCAGGCTGATCCGCCGAAGATTGCACGCCAGTTGTTTGGTGGATGATGCTCGCCGTTGATGATTTTGGGGTCTTTCCAGATATACCAATCTGCTTTGGGGTTTGTGCGGGATTGTTTTGATTCTTGAAACCATTTATGTTGGTCGCTGGTATGATTGATCACCAGATCTAGAATTAGTCGTAATCCCCGTGTATGGCATTGTTTGATCAGTTCATCCATATCGTTCATCGTTCCAAAAGGGGGATATATGGCTTGATAATCAGATATATCATATCCGTAGTCCTTCTGTGGGGAGTCGTACATGGGAGATAGCCATATTATGTCCACACCCAGATCTTTGAGATAGTCTAGAGTCGAAATAACGCCAGGTATGTCACCTACACCGTCGTTGTTGCTGTCTTTATAGGAGGCAGGCCAAATCTGGTAGCATGTGCCTGTCTTCCACCAAGATGGTGTGTTTTCTGCCATTGCTGCTGTTGTGCTGCTGAAAAAACAAAGAAACAATACGCTGCAAGAACGAAAAAACCAAGTCTATAGTATTAGTCTAAGGAATATCAGAGTGTACAGGAGAGAGGGAGAAAGGTGGTGTTTGCAGAGAACGATGAAACCCTGTAGATATATAGTGTCAGTGCTGTTGAAGTCCTCTCTGTCCAACCAGGCGGTCCGAGTCAATTTTCTGAATCCGCCTTCAAGCTTCTACTAACAAGCCAAGGACAGATTTTGAAGGCTATACGCATCGATGTTCAGGAAGCAAAATACATGTACAGATCTCGCGACGAGCAAGGGAAGCCATGATGTCAGTTGTCCTTGGCAGAGTTCAGAAGAGTGCATTTCCTTATATTTTTGCGAAATAAGGAGCGAGGTCATTGTACCTTGGTCGAGGGAATGGAGAATTGCTGACTGTCTTGTATTATCCGAGTATTTTAGCGCTCAAGTGGTCACGCTTTTGTTGCGTGTGATCCATGCAGTTAAATTGCATTCGGATTCCCAGCGGCTCGGAGCTTTACGATACAGAAGGACGAGGAATTAAAGGGGCCCACTCATCATACGCGGAGGTCATTCCCATGCCCGGTTGCCAAGGTTCCGGTGGAACAGGAAGATTGAGAAAGCCGTGCATTGTTTGCTGAGTTCATCAGCCGAAAGTATGATTAGGCCTTGTCCGAATAGTCCTGACGGATCCTAGTGCTTCTATAGATGAAGTAGAGCTCATATCACACCAACCAAAAAACTCCAGTCGCTATGCTGTGACCTAATCAGTGGTCGTGGCCTTTCCAGATGCGCGCCACATAAATCCACCCCCGCTATGATATTACAAGAAGGCTTGACCTCAACCATTGCCGTTTATATCGTTTCCGTCTTGCCTTCATTCCAGTCCTCTTTCTTGATGTTCACGGTTTTTGCCCACTGCTTTCCCATCTCGTAAGAACTGATCATGATGGCACAAGCCGGTGCCACCTTCAATGTCCGAGGAATCCATCCCCGGAACAGTCCGTTGAATCCTTCCTCCACACGAATATGGTTCAGGAACCTCGGCATCGATAGCTCCTCAGGAACGAATTTTCCTTTCTTTGCAGCCTCTTTAGCCACTTGAACCGTAGATAAGGCATCATCGCCTGCATGACGATAAACCTGCTGCCTCGTCTTACCCACATCAAACGGTGTAGTGATAAATGCTGCTGCTGCTCCAGCTACAGAGCCAGCGACGAAACTGTCAACGAACACTGTCGTGTGGCTCTCCTCTTTTTTCGCAGACTGCTGCTCCACAGTCGGGATGAAATTCGAAGTTCCCCCGCCGCGCGTGTTTCGAATCGTGTTTCGTAGGCCTTCGTAACTCCACCAGTAGAGAGCTGAAAAGGGAACATCCCGCCACATGGTCAGTGTTAGACCTCGCCATAAGGATGTGTATCCTTGAGTTTGTGTCATCTTGTGCATACCCATCATCGTCTCGCGGAAAACACCCGTAGTGCCGCTCGATGCTGATTGCATTCTCGTTCTGAACATCTCGATCGGCGAGACAGCTAGCGCGGCGAGGATCCGCGCAAATGAGCCTGAAATGAGGGGATTGTATCTGTCGTTTGAGATGGCCCGGATCGGGCTGATAGGATTGTATCGGAGCCAGTCATAACCTGTAAAGTATATGATATTCGCGGGTACAGCCATAACAAGCGTCGGCGACAGTCCACGCCACAGCGTCCATAGCCCTTCGTTTCTCGCAATCTTTTTCAACCCGTCGAAGGTCGAGTTAATCGTCCGTCTCTCTGTTTCCTCAACGGCGCATTCCGATACTGTCGTAGCGGCTGTGTTCGCACCAGGGCCGTTCCCTGCGAGGCAAAATTCACCATTATTTCCAACGAAGAAGACTTCTTTACAGCAAGCTTTGACACCTAGATCAGGTGGAAGTTTCGCGAAGTCGGCGGAGTAGCCGGGAAATCGGGAAATGTTGAGGCGCGCCGGTTGAGGTTGAGAACTCTGCGACTGAAGACGCACACGGACGACATCGAGGGGTGTTACTACGAAGGTGTTAGAGAAGATCCCACCGGGGTCTTCAGCGGGGCATACCGAGTAGTGAAGTGAGGACGCTGCCAACGGTCGCAGAGACCATGCGCTGTGTCACCGTAATCTCGTCCGAGACCGTATTCTGGGCAGACATGCTATTGATATCCGACTTCGACAACAATGTTCTGTCATGCTGTTGTCCTTCCACGGCATGTTCGGAACCGTGATGCTTATCAAAATCGAATGCCTTCTCTGAGGCAGGGGTATAGGACATTCAAACAAAATATGTATGGACTGCGAAGTGAAGGTGTGTGAGTCGAATAGTAGAGCAGTCCAGAAAGACGGATGGCAAGCAAAATCATTTCATCATGCACTGCGATCAGCGTAATTTCTTTGCAGAAAGCGGAGTAATATTCCCGGGCTTTCGGAACCGATCAGGAAACATCCGAGATGAAGCGTCATCATGGAGGCACCAGGAAGGGAAGGCTGAACCTAGCGTCGGTGATAAGATGCCATTGGTGCACTGGCATGACTCGTGCTGGCGACGACGGTGACTCTTGACTTTCGTATTCATTCTTATCAAGAAGCGACAGATTGAGGTTTAATTCTATACAGCCGAATCTACTGAGAGTCGCCACTGCACAATCACCTTCAACTGCAAGCAGCATGGCAGAGACGCCAACGTCATCAGTGCTAGATCAATTTCGACAGGCGTGGCGGCAGGAGGTAAACGCTCGCAATCAGGAGAAACAACACAAACCTAGCAATGTAAAGCACGCCCGAACAAAGTCACAGACAGAGCACAGGGCGAAGCCGGAAAGGCTGATCGCCCGGCCACCAGGTCAACACCCCCTAGCAGAAGCTAAGGATGAAGATACGTCGGCCCCAGAATCATCTGCTCAGGAGGCACCTTTAGAGAGGCTGGAGGATACGAGTATCAGGAACATAGACGACGATGAGTTCTCGACCCTGTATCATGGAGAGCCAAAGACTGCTCTTGAACACTTCGAACGAGCAGTCGAGAAGGAAGATCAAGGCAAGCTTAGTGACAGTCTGACCCACTATCGGAAAGCTTATCGCCTGGACGCAAAGGTCGATCAGGAATACAAAGACAAGCACTACGCCCATAGATGGAAACAGACTAATGCAAACACGAATCCGTCTAATGCTGCTCCGACAGTTCCATCAACAGCCCATCACTCCCAATCCGAAGCTGGCGGTGAGCCTGTGCCAAGAACCACAGATCAGCTCATCGCCAGCTTCGCTAATTGCGAGATTCCGAATGCAGATCCCATCATTGAAGGGGACGTACCACCTCCCTGTCCGATCAGAAAACTGCCTACCGAAGTGCTACTGGAGCTTCTGCAGCACATTGCCGCCCGTGATGTATCAATATATGTTCGAATGGCTTCCGTGTGCAAGAAACTGGCCTACCATGTTTATACCGAGAACGCCATATGGAAACAGATAGCACTCGGGAACGAGTTTGGTCTTGCCAGTCAGAAGTACCACTTCGGCACCGACATCCAAGGTCGACCAGCAATATGGCAAGCACTCAAAGAGGATGACGAAGACGAGAAACCTATACCATCCATTACAGCAGACCTCTTCTCGAACGAGCAAGACTGGCGAGATGTCTTCCATTCGTACCCTCGTATCCGTTTCACAGGCGTATATATCTCAACTGTGAACTACACGCGTTCGGGTGGTGCCTCTGTAACTCCGTCAAATTGGGGCTCACAAGTGCATATTGTCACATACTATCGATACCTGCGCTTCTTCCGCGACGGGACAGTCATCTCACTACTCACCACTCACGAGCCCATCGAAGTGGTACATTTTCTGACTCGAGAGAACATTGCATATGTCCGAGCGGGTAGTAGTAAGCAGGCGGTTCATCCACTCAACTTCACATCTGCCGCTCCAGCGTTGCTACATCACAGAGACGAAAAGAGTGCTCCTCCACCAACAGCTCAAAACATTCTCAAACACGCGCTGCGAGGTCGTTGGCGATTATGTCATCCTTCTCTCGACTCTGTTGAGGTGGCTTCTAACGCCGCCGCACCAGGCGACTTGCATATCGAGACTGAGGGAGGTGCAGGGCCTCGTTACATGTACACTATGCATTTATCGTTGAAGAACGGCAATGCCCGAAATAAGTTCGCCACGAAGAACAACAAGTTGATCTGGAAAGGCTTTTGGAGCTATAACAGCCTGGCCAATGACTGGGCTGAATTTCAGTTGAGACACGACAAGGCCTTTTGGTTCTCAAGGGTGAAGAGTTATGGTCTCGGATATTGAGATGCAACTATAACAGTTGCGATTATCTGGTCGGTTGTTCGGTAATATCTTGGGATTCAGCCTCGCGTGATTGTTGAGGTGGTGCGGTTTGTCGGGTTGAAGCTTAGACATAGAGCTGTAACATGCTTTCAACTGGGCTCGCGCCAAATTCGAATAATCTGAAGTTTTTCCCACCCAGCCTTTTTACCGCTTCGACCGACTGTCTCAACAAGCCAAGGGCCACCAGGGAGTCGTCTGGTAGCTGCCTTGACTTCCTCAGGCTTGTTCTGTGCACACAGAAGGACATATGAGACTCCCATATCACTAAGAACATTTGGAATCTGTGCCAGTAATCGGTTCGTGGTCTCCATGCCATCAAAACCGCCTGCATAAGACAGTGATAGGAGATGAGATTCCCGCTCGAAGACACCGGCGTAGGTCGGTCCTACACTGGGTAAGGCCGGTAAGTCCTCAGTGGGTACGTATGGAGGATTGAACACGAGGACATCAATAGTATGAGGTTTGATGGTAGCACACAGATCGCCGCAAATAGAGGCTAGATAGTTAGAGCGAGAGTTCTGATCCTTGATAGCTGTATGCGCTGTTTGTGTCGTCGCTTTACAGGCACCCGCATTCACATCAAGACCAAGGCTTATGATGGGTTTGCCGAAGATGTGCTCTGCGTTGGCGGTAATGAACCCAATCACTACACCAGAGCCTGTACCGACTTCAACCACTAGAGGTGAAAACTTGCTAAATCGCTGATGGAGCCACTCGACTTCGATTGGGCTGGATAGAGTGTCGAGAAGGAGGAAGGAGTCCTCAGCTGGCTCGTAGATTGTATTGAAAGAGACATGAGATGTATCAGGAGTTGGTAACATTGGAAGCCCTCGACCACATAGAACAACAAGACGTATGGACCACCATTAATCGTTTCTTAAGAAAGACGAAGAAGGACGAGAAATTTCGTCGAGTATGTGGCAGCGATGGGAAATTTCGTTCATTGATACAGCCCTTTTACTATTGAGATTGATGAAATTTATTCTTTCTGAACATACGCAGTCCCGTGGGGTTATACGATTGCATTGACAAACCACACTACACTCGTTCGTCCCTTAACAAAGACAGAGTAAAAGAGCGCTCAGAGACTGGCTTGAAATCAAACAATCATACAACTTAAATAGTAAAAGGGAAAGCGTCCTTGCTTGCCAGAGTTCGAATTCGTCTACAGGTAGTACCTCAAGTCCGAAACAAATTGGCCGCAATGTTGCCCGCCAGTTGGCGGCGAGTAGTGGTGAACACCATGCATGCTGATGAGGATGAAAAGCGGCCACTTTACTTACACTTGGCATGTCTGCAGTTCTGGTGTCGGCGATGCCAGTCTGAAACTCGTTTTCGATGATGTCAACTCGATTATTTCTCGAGCAGTTCAATGCGTTGGAAGCTTCACATTTCCTCCTGAGCTGCATTTTGGATGCAAGCAATACATTGCCACCATGAGATTCTCACCGCGCCTGCTGGCGTCCCCTGTAACGACCCGATTCAAACCTGGTCAAGCAACGCCAAAGCTGGCTATTCTTCCTCCCATCCCCCTCTACCGACGTCTCCTCCGCACCCACCGCAAGAAACTTGGATCAGAAGAACGCGTTATGGGTGATCTCTACCTGAAAGCTGAGTTTCGACGGCATAGGGATATTGACAATCCAATCCACATCATCGGTTTTCTGAGTCAGTGGCAACAATATGGCCAGATGTTGGAAGGCGATGACTGGAAAGGCCAGAAGCTTGATGTCGAACTGTTGGATAAGCTGAGTGATCAGCAAGTCGGACAGATGTACGAGTTGATGCAGGAGATTCAGAAGATAGGCAGGGAGAGTGCTGATGAAGAAATTGAAGAGTCGAATTTAGTGAAACAGCAGACGAAGTGATCATGCTCGGTAGTCACTTCTTGTAGTGACATACCTCGAGTACGAAGTGGTCAATCACGATGTTACTCATCAGAGGTCAACGCATCATACTACGACGAGTCATGTTTTGCAGGACTATCTCTACAAACTTGCGTGGCCGACTCAGTCATTGACCTAGCAAGCATTCACCATTTTCGTGGTTTGCGCAACCAATACAAGAGCATGTAGACAGCATCCGCCGAGTGCTGAACCAACCTCTGTGTACAATGTCACAGGCAGCCTCAATCTACTCGAGTACTTGACGCCAACTCGTTCAATCTACCTTTAACCTACTGTTAATCGACACAACGAACAGGACGTCAAACAACCATTATGTGTCGCACCACAGCTTACAAATCCACATCGTGCGGTCATCGCTGGCTGACCATCACAACTCGTTGTGGTCCAAATGTGGGCTTTGCCACTACACCAGTCCATGAGTTCCGTTGCCATAGCACCATCCTCGGTCGACCGAACTTCCTCAAAGCACCCGCTGGTACCTGCCCTAATTGCGATCTCAAGGGACAATACAACGGAAACACGACGAGGATGGTGCTTGGGAATGGATCGCGACAGATTCAGCGAAACATGCTGAAAGGAATAGGCCTGGGTGGGGAAGGACCAACAGTGGTAGCCGGTGCTAGTGAGGGAAACTATGGGAGGCAGTATCCGGCGCATGCGGGAATCCATCCACAAGCATTCTTTCCACAACCTGGAATGGCATATGGAAGCATACATAGCAATTATCAACAGACATTGGCATGCGCAAGAAGGAACTATCCTGTAGCTCAGAAGTACAGCTATGGGGTCACGAGGCCAAGCGAGCCCAGCTGCATCATAATGTGATTTGCTGCAAAACCATTTCACAACAGCAACGTCAAGTCGAGGTGTTTCCGGTCAGGGAGCTCATGCAAGAAGCGAAAAACCGAACGGAGTGATCAAGGTTGAGCTGAAGCCTCGGCGCTCCGTATTTGCTGCGGAAGGAACCCTCCAGCCCTTCACAGGCTGATTTCTAATTGGACCAGTATACGGCTAGAGGTCAACTATTGGTTTGTAATTAAGCCTAGTGTCGGCGATGATAAGCTCAAAGTTAAGCTTTGAAGAAACAAACTTTTGTCCAAAATTCCACCTCATTGCTTCCACCTTTCGAATTCATCACAAGCACGTCATTTTCGCTTGGATGATGAGACTTACACGGGTATCCGGTAAGCAAATACATCCTCAATACACAATTTGATCTGTTCTAGAATTCTTCTATTACATGAAGCTTTGCATGTTCGTGGCAATGGTTCTTGTTGAAGCTCAGCGAATGTTATCGCCAAACGACGCATACCACTGCACTCCGTACTTGGAACGCCATGCAAAATAAGCTCGCTAAGCCATGTCTGGGCCTTACTGTAGAAACAGCCAAGTCCTTGACTCGGACTTTGTAGTCCCTAGCAACGACGGGCCTGGACACGGGATGTCACCTCAACTCATCGGCTAAGAAGGAGCCTCAAACGAATCACAAGAATGACTGAACACGCTAGTAGAAGAATGGTTCAGTTCCATGCAGCTCTCCGCGGATGTCGGGGTAACTGCTCAACAATGCCACCCACTTGTTGTTCCTAATGCACCCCAACAACCACTGCATAATATTTTATGTAGTCCACATTAGCACTGTTTGGAAGCGCTTGCTCTGCTTTTTGACATATGTCAATCCCTATGAGAATGCGAAACATACATGGTGAGACGTAGTACGGTGAATGGAAGCATGCGCGATTACCGACAAGTGGTGAGAGAGCTTAAAGATGGGTGGCAATCACGATCGAATACAGCGAAACTTGTTGGTTTTAGCTGTCTGCATCAAGCTGCCAAGAGACTACGAGAAAGAGACGGCGCCATATTCTCAATTAAGTTTCTCAATTTCAGTGTAAGTCGCTTTGAAACTTCGCCGGTTTTCCACCCTCAAGATCTTTAGCTCAATGCCAATGTTCCTAATGTGGTTAATGTGGTTAATGTGGCTCTGTTAGTGTGATCAGCTCGTGTGCCCAGGCGATCGCTCGAAACCACTCCTGAGCAACATCCTGAATCCGGCCCAGCTCGGAAGGTCTGGACCACCTGGTGTGATGGTAGTCAAATCCTCGATCGGCGAGTGGCTCGTGTCTTCATTGTAACTGGCTCATCACGTCAGGAACCATCATCCTAGTCGCTAAACTAGCATGAAGGTCTAGCCACCGGCTTAATTGCCGACAATACCCACCACATCCTTGACAGCTCTGAAAAGTGAAAGCTCTAGAAGGTGCCAAGAAGAGCATTTTGCATCCGTAGCTGCCTACAAATATCATTCCTACATCCACTCCTCCTAAATCTTCATCATAACAAACCCATACCTCATCTACGTTCAATTTCAAACCAGAAATTCTACCTACCAACTTAATACTTTCAAACCACTTTCACAAACACCCACCACTCGTCAAGATGCAGTTCTCAACTCTCGCCCTTCTCGCCCTCCCTTCCCTCATCTCCGCCCAGGTCGTCTCCTCTGCGATCGCCTCCGTCACTGGCGGTGCCGCGTCAGGTGTTTCATCCATCATCGGTGGTGGTTCATCAAACACTGCTTCTTCCGCCATGTCCGGCTCTTCGGGCTCGATGTCCAGCGCCCCAGCCAGCGTCACATCCTCCCTCTCATCTAGAGTGAGCTCTGTTGTCTCATCCGCCAACTCCTCAGTCGCCTCCGTCTCCTCATCCATCTCATCAAAGCTCTCCTCCGGCCTTGCCTCAGCCAGCTCAGCCAACAACACTGCTGCTGCCTCATCACTTATGTCCTCCGCATCTTCCGCTGCGAGCAGCGCTTCCTCCAAGGCTTCCTCTGCTAGCTCCAGCGCCGCCAGCTCCGCTGCCAGTGCTGCCTCAAGCGCTGCTACCAAGTCATCTGGTGCTGCCCCTACTGCCGCTGCTGGTATGCTCGGAGCTGGTCTCATGGGCTTGGCCGTCTTGTTCTAGACGATATAATTTGGTCGTTGGAAAATATCAAGTCAATAAAAGCCAGTACGTCTGCGGAGTTTTGAATGGAATCTCAATCGCATTCGTTTGGTGTTAGTCAATCAGTGTATGAAAGTTGATACACAAAACAAAACTTCATGTATCGCAGGGGATTGGACAAGTTAGAACATATCTCTATATTTAAAGCTATCTATAAATTGTTAATCAATCAAAAAACATTCAAAACTATTACAGCTCTTCTCATGTGCCTCCTCATTGTCTTCCTTATTTGCCAGCAATCGAATCAAAGGCATATATAAATTAATAATATTAAAACCGTTTACAGCTCTATTTATCCTCCTCGTTCTCTACCTCGTTCCCCAGTAACCGAGCCATGTTGCTACCTTCCTCGTCCTGGACGACTCGTTAGCAGTATACCATATACTATGCCAACATCAACACCAAAATCTTTCAACCCAAGATCACTATTCTCTTCAGTTAACCTATGCCCCCCTCCTTCCAATGACCATGAACTCAAACACTAACAATTCATATATAACATACTCCTACTACAGTACATACTTATCGCTAACGTCCAGAAATCCACGCCATCTTTACCATCATAACTTTCATCGTAATCTTCTGTTCAGCAATTCCTCTTTACATAACACACCTCCGACAATCATATACTGTATATAGCTGTCCCTGCGAACACCTTCATACCAGGAACATGTCATGTGTACTATCGACGATTCAGGTCAACGACGTGTATGTAGATGCAGCAAGTATCTCACAGTCAAGATTGGATGTTTTCCGTTGGAACTTCCACCAGTCGCGCGTACTGTACATTATACAATTCCTCCGTACCTTAACATAAGGATAGAGATTTGTATACCTAAAGTCAGTACCACTTCCACTGTACAGTAATGTTCCCAGCCAATAGAGAATACCGTAGACCTACTATGTGCAACACAGTATGTTTTCCGACTGCAGGAGTTGTCATGTCGGTGTTACTAACTTACCTATCTACCACGGTCTACCTGTTCATCATCCCGAATGCCTACCTATATACTAAATCTCGATCTTCCCCACCAGCCTGAGGTAGGTAGACACTTTCAAACTTAGCTTACCAAAACATACTTATGCTCATGCTCATGCTCATACTCCGTTCGTTCCACTTCTTTCCTTCCCGTCTCGTCTCTCATGTTGTACATAATCATACCCCACCGAAGCACAGCACGAAGCGCTTCTCCTTTCCTCAACCAACAACCACACTGCAGTTCTTCGCCATCTATCCAGTCATCCAAATATCCGTCTAATAAGCGACAACATTGCCACTACCTACAGTGCGTGATATGCTTACCTACCTAGCTAGTTTCTTTCTGAATTCGGTACTTAAGAGAAGGCCTGGGTAGGATGAGAAAGAAACGAGGAAGAGAGGTTGTGTGTTGTGTGGATTGCACTTGTGCTTGTGCTTGTGTGTGGAGTAAGTAAAGTGGTGTGTGCATTGGCATTGATATTGGTATCGAAGCGTGTGGACGTACCTATGTATACCTATGCATGTACTCCGTGTTGATACATGTATGCGCGTGCTATGTACTGTATGGAGATACGTATGTAGATACAATCAACATAGAGTCATGGCCTTGCCCACAACCAGAATCGGAGAGTATGCATGGAACTTCACGGTATTGCATTGCATATCCTAGAATACAGTTCGTGGATGTATGGACACGTGGGTTTGATTTATTCCTATCAATTCTCATACTCTATCTACCGTGTTTCATTACATACCCCTCAACTCGTTCTAGCATAACCTGTATATATATATATATAGCCATCTTGTACACCCGGTCAATTCTTGTAGTCGTTTGAGCCCACCAGCACATTGCCATCATCTCAGCTACAGTACGTGATTTGAGCAAGCCCACTCGACTCAACTCAACTCAAGCCAGTAGGTTGCATTTCGTATACTCCGAGAATAGGAATAGATGAATGCCATGTATTCATACTTATATTCATGCCCATCTCTACCTCCATCCATCAAAACCACCACGACCCCTCTTTCAATCCACTAGTCGTCTCACCACCTCACTTGTGAAGGAGATCCCTCACATAACAGTACAAGGAATAATAGTACAACAGCAATCATCATCACACAGACATCCCGTCTTGACGGGCTTGATGATGCTTGATGCGATTGATGAGGTTGTTGATCCGGTTGGAGGCATCGTTACTTTGTGTTTGTCTTTGCTTTTTATGTCTTTGCTTGGTCTTTAGATTGTTCGATGGTTTGTGTTCGATTTACTTGATTGAGGGTGGGTGAGCAGTTGGGCGGTTGAGAAGGTGGTGGTGGACAATTATCTTTGAGACTGTGATTGCGTACGTAGGCGGGCTGTAGGTATGTAGGTGGTGTATGCGCTGTCCTTGTTTCGAATTCTTGGACTGACGATTGCTTGCTTGAGACCTGATGTTCCGTTCGCTTGCCTGCCGACTTCGATAGTCGTATACACAATCAGAGCGAAGTACTTTAGGTGAAAAAGTCGTAACAGTAAAGTGAAGAACAATAGAAGTAAGACAAGTAACACGTACTGAAAACAGGATGCGCAGCAGTACTTGGTACAGTAAGCTGAAACCAAGATCCGGGAGCAACGGAACAGGGCGAGATACAGGTCATCATTGGACAGTCAGCAAGACATTGCGAGTGCAGGACACGTCATCTTTATTTTCGTCCTTCAGTTCGACTTTGTCTTTGTGCTCAGCCTTGTCCTTACTTCATGGAACCACCACAGTATGTACCACACTAGCAAGGCGATGATGCACCGGACATGACTGTCGTTTACCTATGGGCTTGAATGTTGAAACATTGTATTTACTGTGATGCTGAATCCGAATCGAAGAAGATACATACCGATTGCCAGACTTCTTATCGTCGTCGTTATGACTGACTGCATACCTACAGCAGGTATCAACGCTATGATGATTCATACTTCTTCCTGAACCACACATACCATAGAAGTCGCTTGTGTTCAAATAATAAATTCATCATCAAAAAAGTGTGGTCATTGGTTGATCAAGATCGTAATATTCTTACCTACCTGAAGTATCTCGTAGAATGTATTCAAATAGACTCTTTCGTCCTTCTGCTTAATGTTTGCCTGCCTGCCTGCCTATTGTTCCTCCTATGCCAAAGCGTTTTCAATCATACCATCACCAAAATTGGATATGCGCCTGTACTCCATTGCTGCCCAGTTCAAAGCACTATTGTCATCAAAGTACATATCTTCGAGCGAATGCTCATTCATCATCCAAAATGTTCAGCACAAAAATAGCAACTATTAATGTAACTTTTGTGCTCATGCAATATCGGACCGTCCAACTCTGCTCGAATTCAACGCGGCTGGTATACCTCCTCAGTCCATCGATAGGATGATGTACCACCGTTGGATACGGTACCACCATTGGTCACACCTTTAGCAGTTTTACCTGCACTATACTGTTGCCACGCCATCATCATCTCCGCCATAATATCCTCTATGGGCTTCGCCTGATCTGCAAACGGTACACCCATCTTCAACGGTGTATGCATGTTCCGTATCTGCAGACTGCTCACACAATTTTCCACTCTCGTAACCTGATGTTCCATAAGATTAAGCATGAATTGATCGCTGATATTCCCTCCTCTTTCCTTCATTGTTGTCAACAAGCTCATTTCTGGCTTCTTCAATCCTTGTATGCGATCTGGATCTTCAAGGCTCGAGCACAGCATCTCGAGTCTAAGGGCAATGTCCCAAAGCTTCCAGACTAGAGACAAGTCAAGGCCTTTGCTAAGGGCAGAGTTCTCATCCAATGAACCAGGCTCAGCCTTTTCATCAGATCCAGGCCCCATATTAAGTACTCGCTCACCTGCACCAGGCGGAATTTCAAGCCTACCGGATAGACCGTGAGGATACATCAAGTAGATGAGTTCAGGATTCTCAAGACCTTTCAATTTCTTCTCACCAAGTTCTTTGACCTCAAAACCAAGCAAAGCAAGCTGTCGCAACTCCTTCCGGATTTGAGCGGCTGTAGGGTCATCGTTTGATGTGCTTTGCGAACCGATACTGTCTCGTCTTTCATCGTCTTCAGCAAACGACTCCATTACCTTACGAACTTCCGAGATAAAATCTGTACTGACAGAGATCTGACCACCATCTGCGACTGCTGAGACACGAGCGGCTTTGTTGACCATAGGACCGAAATAGTCCATACGTCGTGTAATTGGATCAGGCTCACATACGGGTCGTCCCCAATGAATGCCCATTCTGACACTTAAACCACGATAGATCTGATTGCCATCATTGTCATACTTTTCCTGGCAATGCACAGTTTCTAGGATTTCGTTCGGCCATTCTAGTTCAAGCAGAGCATTCTGCGTAGTGAAGCACCAAAGGAGTGCTGATGTAGCGGTGGGAAAGGAACACATGAATGCATCACCTTCCGTCTTGACCTCGTAACCACCCAGTATTCGTAATTGTCGTCGCATGAGTTGATTGTGAAGCTGAATAGCACCTCGCATTGGCACCGGCAGAATCTCCCAAAGGGCTGTTGAGTTCTTGATATCAGTGAAACAAATAGCTAGCTCACCAATCGGCGCGTCTGGCTCTTCCATTCGTGCCAACTCCGAGTCCGCCACTCGATCACCACGCCTTTTCCTGACCGAGGTTGGAAATATCTGTGGATCTGTATCTGTACCCAATTCTTTGGCCATCGATAAGCTTGTTCCTCGGAATCTGTGATTCTGTCGTTTACGCAAGTCGCTCACACCTAGAACTTGAACCATTATTTTGTCGCGAGCGCCAAACGCCATAGCAATGTCTCTCAACTTCTGAGCTGCAACCATAAGATCGCCCTTTTCTGCTCGAGCCAGGTCAACTGCAAGGTCAACTGTAACGAAATCCCAGAACTCCTTACTAGCGACGACAATCAACTCATCTGCGTCGGTAATGCCCATATGTTGAGTATACGGAGCAGCAATGACTGACGGCATAGCACTGAAGAAGCCAAAGGCTCGACTTATCTCTATGCTATCGTTGAGCTTGCCTTGTCTTGAGACGTATCCTCCAGCAGCACGGATCCGTTCCCGTTCTCTGGCTTCAGCAGGAAGATGTTTGCGTGTTAATTCCTTATGCTGACCGTTGGTTTGGATGATGATTGCTTCAATGTCACCAACGTTTGCAACGTAAAGGTCCGTACCGTTGAGATAGAGGACTGCAGCAACACAGCCTGCATTCAGATCATCTGCACTCAACAAATTCGCAACAGTTGAACCACGATGGCCATTTTGAAGTCTGTGTTCCCTGTTCTCGATTGCGCTGCTTGCATAGTTTGCCATCTCCTTGTTCAGTAACAAAAAAGTTCTTCGAAGTGCATCTTCCGGTGATTCTTTCGCCTGCTCTGCTTTGTTTAACTCAGCCATGAAACTCTTGCCGAAATGTTCATGTAGATACTTGGCGACCTTGGAGCCACCACTAGAGAGAGATTGTCCATCGAACATACCAACAATGATCTCTGCTTCATGGCCACGAAAGTTCGGTTTGAGCAGGTCAAGAACGGATAAATGGTCATTTTTCCCAAGCGTATCAGCCATGCCATAAAGTAATGCTCCTGCCATAGAAGCAGACGTCCTAACACGTCTATCTTCATTGTCATCTGGTACCGTATTGGTGAGGAGTGTCACATCCATTAAACCAAGAACTCGTAGGTACTTCAAAGTGTTGAAGCTGGTCAAATCTTGCATCTCACCACCATTCATGGCAGCAAACTGATTCTGCGCAGCATGCGTGGCTGGCTTAATCTCAAGCCTTCGATTTGCCGAGAAATTGAGATATTTGAGGTTTGTGTTTCGATTCCAATTCCAGTCATAAGGCCAGTTTGAGACGTTATACTTCAACGAATTGCTGCCGACATCCAGCACAGACAGCTTGTGGACGTTGCAAAGTTCTGCAGGAAGCACTTGAAATCG
>Ga0181467_100188_pt1 | contig 30636 bp, 16 predicted proteins | sample InSIn5gowninarea_2_FD_119079 | JGI IMG/M metagenome (GOLD analysis project Ga0181467, IMG submission 119079) | Clean room microbial communities from NASA Spacecraft Assembly Facility at Jet Propulsion Laboratory, Pasadena, California, USA -... ... | reverse complement strand
ATGCTAAAGATAACCAAAGCGCCTGCAGCCCCCTTCGGTACCGAAGGAATGCACGCGCAAGCTCTTAAATTTCTAAAATTAAATAGAGACTCTATTAAGAACCTCAGTAGTAAATAGACACGTACAGAAATATTATCTTTATCAGTCTCAGCTATAAATAATCTAAAACCTCTTATTGATTATTTTTATAAATATCCTTTAATAGGGGAGAAATATGATAAATATTCTAAATGAAGTAGAGTTTATTACATGATAATATCTAAAGAACATTTAACAAAAGAAGGAAGATTAAAAATTAGATCTTTAATAGAGAACTCTTAACTATGTACGCTAAAAAAATCGAAGATTTTTTTACGCCTTCAAGTAGCCCTGCTTATCCCGACCCCCACCCCCACCCCTGGGGTGGGGGTGAGGGGGATCAGCACTAGAGTGCTTATAAAAATCGTAGATTTTTATTCGGGCGTTTTTTTTTTTTTTATTATTAGAAATAATAATAAAAAAAAAATTAGAAGCCGGGGGGTATGGGAAAGACAAAAAAGAATATTCTATTCTATTCAGCCTTAAAAGTGCTCTCGTTAAATTTAACTATATGCTGGAAACTCCTAAAGCCTTAGGCATTAAAATATTTATTTAATATTATTAGTAAAAGTCCTAAAGGATGTACCAATGGATAATCAGCAGGAAACCAAAGGACGTATAATTATCCTGGTAGGGTCCTCAGAGACTATATGTTAAAAATTAATGCGTTATAATTTTAAACCCATTATTTAAGATATAGGCCACTTAATGCTGAAAGGTATTAATTTTTGACTTTTTTAGGTAACCACACTCTTGCAGTACAAAAAGGTTTAAATTTAGGTGTTATTTTATTTATAGTATCTGAAGCTTTATTTTTTATGGCTATATTCTGAGCATTCTTTCATAGTGCCCTTACACCTACAGTAGAATTAGGAGCTCAATGACCTCCTTTAGGTATAGAACCAGTTAATCCTTTCGAGCTTCCTTTATTAAATACAGTAATATTATTATCAAGTGGGGCAACAGTTACTTATGCTCACCATTCTTTAATACAAGGGGAAAGAAAAGGAGCTTTATACGGTTCTATAGCTACTGTATTATTAGCAGTTATATTCACAGGATTCCAAGGATTAGAGTATAGCGTATCATCTTTCACTATCAGTGATGGTGCTTTTGGTACATGTTTCTTCTTCGGTACAGGTTTCCACGGTTTACACGTTATGATAGGAACAGCTTTCTTAGCAGTAGCTTTATGAAGAATATATTCTTACCATTTAACAGATAACCATCATTTAGGTTTTGAGGGTGGAATTTTATACTGACACTTTGTTGATGTAGTTTGACTATTTTTGTACGTGTCTATTTACTACTGAGGTTCTTAATAGAGTCTCTATTTAATTTTAGAAATTTAAGAGCTTGCGCGTGCATTCCTTCGGTACCGAAGGGGGCTGCAGGCGCTTTGGTTATCTTTAGCATTTTTCCTTTATCTGTGGTTTTACCATCTTCATTTTTATTGGCTTCATCTTCAGGAGATGAAGATGATTATTCAGGATCAGAGGATTTTTCAGATTCAGATGATTCTTCAGGATCAGAGAAATCTTCAGGATCCAAAAATAAAGATATAGATACACGATTAGGATCTATACAGTCTGATCGTGAAAATTTAAATAGGGCTATGTCTAATGCGAACCCTAGTGGTAAAAGAAAAGCTATAGGAGAATTACAAGAAAGATATCCAAAAAAACTTAAAAACGTAGAAAGCCTAGATGAATTTTTAGAAAAGGTAGATGAAGAATTAACTTCTAAAACTAAAGATGTTACGGGTGGATCTAATGATTCAGATGTTGATCCTGATGAGAAGTTAAATCTTCATGAAGAACACGTTTTAGTAGATAAAGCTCGTAATGGAGATAAGGATGCTGTAAGAGAATTACAGGATAGATTCCCTGAATTTTTTGAAGGCGCTAGTACTTTTCAAGGGCTAGATCGAGTAGATCGTATGATAGAATTGGAAATTCTGGAGAATATTCGTAATGAAAAACCTGGTTTAAGTGATTCTGAAGTTGAAGCTATACTAGCTTCAATGAAAGAAAACAATACTAAGAAAAAAGATAAGGATAAGGATGACGATGATGATGACGATTCTAAAGGAGGTGGTGATAGTGCTAGCGGTCTAGGAGGTAGTACAAGTGGTCCTTCTGGAGGTTCTTCATCGGCAGGTCCTTCTGCTTCTGGAGGTTCTTCATCCGCAGGTCCTTCTGCTTCTGGAGGTTCTTCATCCGCAGGTCCTTCTGCTTCTGGAGGTTCTTCTTCTAAAGTATCATCACCTTTAGATTATGTTCTTGAAAAAGAAAGTATCGAAATGCCCTCTTTATTTGAAGGGGATGAATAATCTTCAAACTTTTTTCTACCTATACCCTTATATGGATAGGGCGTTCCTTCCCCACAAGCGTGCTAGAGGAAGCACGGTTCTCCAGGGCGTGCCTCAACGCAAGCGTGTGGGGGTTCGGGGAGGGGCTGGTATCCTTAGCTTGCGCTCCTTCCCTCCTTCCTACCTCCTCAATTCTATTGAGGAGGAAGGGTAGGATAGGGTAAGAAGGGGTAAAGGTTATAAAGGGGATGAGGGGACTAGATGTTTCTATGGACCATATTGAATATTTAAAGTCTGTTCTTCCCATGATCCTAAATATTTCTGTTATCTATTTAACTAAAATTAGATTTAGTGCCTGCTCCGGCTCCGCAGCCCAGTACGTCCTTAGACGGACGAAGGGCTAATTTTTTGAAGGCTAATCCGAGGAACGCCAGTAGGCGTTCCTCGGGGGATAAGCAAGCTAGCTCTTACCCCAGCCCTCTCTCTCATAATGAGAGAGAGGGGCTGGGGTCAGAAGTAGACCCTTAAAAAAAGTACAAAGAGCTTGCGCGCGCTAATTTTTTCCCCTCCCTTTGCGGGGCGAAGCCGGGAAAAAAAATTAGCGCAAGCTCTAATCCCCTGATCCCCTGATCCCCCCTGATCCCAGCCTTCTAATAAAAGAGAGAGAGGGGCTGGGGGGCGAGGGGATCAGGGGGGGGGCCGCAAGCTCATGGGGATATGGGCTAATTTTTTTTTTATTATTCTAAAAAAAAAGGCTACGCACCTAAAGCTCCCCTAATAAAAATCTACGATTTTTATAAGCATCCCCATATAGAGGGACGCCTAGGGGATTTAGTGATAAGGGGGTGGCCCGCTTAAGAAAAATCGTAGATTTTTCTAAGCCTTCAAAAAATAAACTGCGCAATGGCACTAAAAGATTCTTTAGCTTAATCGGTAAAGCGCATTCTTGATAAGAATGTTATTCAAGTTCAATTCTTGAAAGAATTAAATCTGATTAGCTTAAGAGCTAATATAAATAATAATAAAAAAAAAATTAGAAGCCGGGGTAAAAAAAAAATTAGTTCCATACCCTGGGGTCGCTTATTTTTTTCCCTCCCCGCATGCGGGGAGGGGAAAAAAAAATTAGTGAAAGACTAATTTTTTTTCAAAAAAAAAATAATGGAACACGGAGCAAGCTCTAGATTTTTTAAGCCCTAATCCCCTTGCTTAGAAGCCGCCCTGGGGGGAGGGGTTAGGGGATCAGGGATTAGGGCATGCATCCCTATCCTTTCGGATAGGGATGCTATGTGTTTAAGTATAGTTGAAATTATAGTAACTATCTCCACGGATTAGGGCCGGGTTAGTAAGGCGTCCCATTTGGGTTGTAGTTTTATATTTGAGTCGTAATAAACCGAAATGAAAAATGAGTAGTGATATAGTGTATTGGATATAGAAAAATATTTATATAAATATAAGTATACAAAGAAACTATTAAGGATCCCTAGCTATGTATTAAAGAGTATTTTTAAGTTATGAATTAATCAAAACATATAAACTCTTAGAGAAATTAAGTAATAAACGAAAGCGAATTGAAATATCTTAGTAGCTTCAGGAAAAGAAATCAAACGAGATTCTACGATTAGTGTGAATGAAAGTAGAGCAGCCTATATACAATATGAGTATATTAATAAGTAAAATGGATGAAAACCTGTTTGAATATTAAGGGGAACCTTCCTCTAAGGCTAAATATAATACATCAGCGACAGCGAATAAGTACCGTGAGGGAACGGGTGAAATAGTGGTTTTATAAGCAGCTCGAGCTGGTTAAAAAGTAAGAGCGTACCTTTTGCATAATGGGTCACCAAGTTAACATTAGATGCGAGCGTAATTGCGCGTAGTTAAAACGATGATCAAAAAAATGAATTAGTGTCTAAAGTTAGACCCGAAGCTAGGTGATCTTACTACAATCAGGATTATAAAAGTCCGAACCGGTTATTGTGGCAAAAATATCGGAAGAATTGTGGTAAGTGAGTGAAAGACAATCCTGACCTAGATAGCTGGTTTTCTGCGAAACCTATAATAGTAGGCAATTTTAGTAACATCTTAGCAGGTACAGAACTTCATCTCAGACAGGATGTAGAAAAAATTATGTTATAGGTTTAGGCGTATCCTAATCCCTAAAAGGAAAGGGATCATAAACTTATAGTATAATAAACATCTTATTTTGTACAGATCGGGGGATCGTAGAGATTTTATCGGTGAGATTGTAGACTCGGAATGGCAATAATGAATACTGAATTATCAGACATAGAATGATAAGGTTGTATGTCAAAAGGGAAACAGCCCAGAACATAGGTTAAGGTTCCTAAATCGTTATCAAGTGAAATTAAGAAAGTTTTTATTTAAGCCGACAAGGAGATGGGCTTAGAAGCAGCCATAATTCAAAGACCTCGTAATAGAGCGCTTGTTAATTTTTTAAAAGCATCGAAAATTTAACGGATCTAAATAATGTACCGATACCTTGTCCATATTAGATTATAATAGAATAATATCTTCATCCCTCGAAAGCGAGGGATGAAGATTATAATCTTTTACTGGGGTAGCAGAACATTGAGTAAACATGAAGCATTATTATTATTTTTATAATAAATGTGTTAGTAAAAAGTTTAAGGCTTTTTATTTACAGTATACTCAAGAGAGAATGGTGACATGAGTAACAAAAAAGAAGTTCGGGGGCTAAAGGGTGCATCATGATGCGTCCTCCCTGAGCACTCGCCTAAAGCTTATGGTTTTATTTAAAGTAACGGCCTCTAAGTTATCACTTCCAAAGGTTGAAACGATGAGAAAATCTTATTACTTAAATGACAACATTTTTGACTAAGTGGAAAGTGTGCTGGAAAAAATAAGTAATATATCTTATTAAACAATAAGATGAAGAAAAACCGTACCTAGAAACTGTGACAAGTAAGCTAGTGTAGAATACGAAGGCGTAAATGAGCTAACAATCATAAAGGAACTCGGCAAACTGACTACCATAACTTCGGGATAAGGAGGACTCAGTCGCTCCGTTTTGATAGTTTTACTGTTAAAATGGTTACGATGGAAGGAGCATGAAATAATGTTGTACGACTGTTTAATTAAAACAAAGCACTTTGCATTACGACTTAAGTCTAAGTATAGAGTGTGATTTCTGCCCGGTGCCGGCTGGCTAACGAAAATAACTAACTTTAAAAGGTTTGGTACTGTAGGAACCCCCGGTTAATGGCGGCCTTAGCGTGAGGGTCCTAAGGTAGCGGAATACCTTGACTGTTAAATGCAGTCTTTGCATGAATGATGTAACGATACAACAGCTGTCTCTATGATTGACTCAGTGAAATTGGCATAACTGTGCAGATACAGTTTACCTCTAGTTAGACGAGAAGACCCTATGCAGCTTTACTGTTACTAATTATTAGGTATGGTTGGGGACAAATTTTAGTAAATAAGGTAATTGATCAGATACAAATGTAATACCTTTATTATGGGGATCGTATTGTGAGGATTATTTAATCCCCACCTTTTCCTAACCAGAAAAGAGTGTAACCTTAGAAAGGAAAAATTGCTAGGAGACAGTTTATGCGGGGCACAGACCCCACAAAGAGTAAATGGGAGTGTCCAAATATGTTATATGTCTGTTTTTATATCCCTGTACAGGGATAAGCGTAAGCTAACAGAATGTATCACGGAACAAATAATCAGAAATTCTGGTTATTTTTTTGTTTGTAATATTAGATAGCATTATGCTATATTCTATCATATATATGTATAGATGTACAAGCTAGACAGTAATATGTCTAAATATTGGCGTTTCTGTATTTAGATGCTTATAATAGTGTAGACTTACAGGGTATTAATGAGAAAACCAATTTATCGTAGGTAGGATTTTAATTATTGTGGAAATAATTGTAGTTGAGATATTACGAAATATTATTCTAATATCTCATTAGTTATTGCATATAATATGCAATAGGTTATGTATGATACTTACCAAGTTTAATGGCTAAATCTTGCTTAACTGTTTGACCACCAACAAGTCTTACAGTCGCGTAAGCGGGGCATAGGATCACAAGACACAACAAGGAAAGGTCTTGGATTATTGGAAAAGCTACGCTAGGGATGTTTGTCCTTCAGTGTACAAAAGATACTAAATTTGGCCTTACAAATAAAGGTTAATCCTAGTAATCTTGAAGTACATTGTGATTTAATTGGGTAAATTTCAAAGATTACTTAATTATCTACTATTGATATCTAAGTTAATTTGAAGCGAAATTTGTTTTAGCATAGTTTTTTTTTTTTTTATTATTAGAAATAATAATAAAAAAAAAATTAGAAGCCGGGGGATTAGGTAAGTAAGGAAGAAATTAAAAAACAAAAACGTTCAACGACTAATAGGTGAGTTATGCTAACAATAAACCTTGTTTAAAACCCAACATTTTTCATTATGTATAGGGGGGAGGCTAGCCTCCCCCAGAAAAAAAAAATTTTTTGAATTTATGAATAATATTATGACACAACGCGACAAAAAAAATAATCTGCAGTCCAGTACGTCCTTGGACGGACGAAGGGCTATTATTTTTACGAAAAAAATAAATACTCAATATAAATTAGTACCTTTTAACATAGTAGAAAATCATGTAGGTAAAACTAAATATTTACCCGCGGTTTCTAAAGAATGAAAAAACAGTGTTTATAATTATTCTCCTAAGAATAATATAAATTTCCCTGTATATGATTTAAATATAAATTCTTTAATAAGAGGTTATTTTAGTTTATACTTTAATAATAAGTTTTTACAACACAAATATATATCACGTAGAAAAAAACGTAAATCTTTAACTAGAATTTTTGTAAGTAAAGCGGAAATAAAACATACTAACGAAAAAGCTATAATTACTCTTTATGTTTATAATAGAGAAAGGTTCGTTTTATTGAAAAAAATAAGAAAATTACAGAAATTTTGAGGATCCAACGTAAAAAAAAAAATTAGCTTTCTGGCAGATAAATGATGAAATTTACTTTCATTATTTACAGAGCAAAGTTCTTCTAAAGAGCTTGAAAGTATAAAATATAATAATAATTATTTATCTTTACTACCTAGATTAAAATTTAGGTTTGATCGTAATAACCTCCAGATAAATTCTAGATTTTATGCTCGTAATAAGCGTTTTTTCAAACAAGTAAAAGAAATTTTTTCTACGATTAGAAGATTAAGATTAAGATTAAGTTTAAACAAATATAAATTTGAAGATAAATTTATATTCAAGTTAAGTCAGTTAATAAGTCAATATTATGGTAAGAAAGTAGAATTTAATATAGTTAATTTAAAATCTGTAGCTTATAATAGTGATATATTTACTGAAATATTAACATTAAAATTAAGAAAAAATAATTCTACACCTATGGGTAGAATGAATTCTTTACTTTCTAGAATTCATTTACCTAAAGTAAATAATATTATAGAAAGGGGTAGACTAGCAAAAGCGGTAGATTTCGAGTTAATAGAGAATAAATATAAAAATCTGAATATAAATTCTATATTAGGTAAAGAGGCAAGCGCGAACCCCAAAGGGGATAAGGGAAGCTCTAATGAAGATAATTTAAATAAATTATTATATAACATATATTATAAAACTATTTTAACTAATTCTGTTCTTCCTGATTCTCAGGTTAATTTTTTTGAAAAAAAAATTAGCGAAGCCTCTTCGGACCCAGCAGGAGGGGCGAAGCCTCATGGAGGGCTTGCGCCTTCTAATAAATGAGGATATCAGGTAAACAAAGCTTATTTTTTAAAATTACGTGATATTATATTTGAAAATATAAAATATAAAGCTATGGGTGGTGCTAGATTAATAGTTAAAGGAAGATTAACTAAACGTTATAGAGCTGATAGAGCTCTATATAAATTGAAGTGGAAAGGTGGTCTTAAGAACATCGATTCTTCATTTAAAGGGTTGACAACAGTTCACCATTTAGGTTACCTAGATTCAAATGTTACAAAATCTTCTATGGTTAGTAAGAGAAAAATTGGAAGCTTTGGAGTAAGAGCTTGAATAAGTGGAAAAAATTAATCTACTATGAGTTCCCTTTCGCAAACCCCTGATCCACCCCCTAAACCCCCTCGGGGGTTTAGGGGGTGAGGGGGATATGGGCTAAGAGAATATATCGCATGAAATATACATAAAAGAAAAATGAAGAAATAGTCTGAACCATTTTGTGAAAAATGGATATAAGGCAGTAGTTATCAATCGAGGGTGCTTGCCATTTTTTTTATTATTATTTATAATAATAATAAAAAAAACCAAGACCTATGGTCTTGGACCTCCCTCTCTCTCGACTCTTTTTTCCCTCCCCGCATGCGGGGAGGAAAAAAGTACGGAGAGAGATGCGGGGAGGAAAAAAGTACGGAGAGAGGGGGGGGGGGCGCACACAAAAAATAAGACTAACTGCTCTTTATGATAACAATTTGAACAGGCTAATTTGCGCAAGAGTGTGCAAAATGAGTGCGCGGTTTGGCACCTCGATGTCGGCTTAACTTATCCTCATGGATGCAGAAACTATGTAGGGTACGACTGTTCGTCGATTAAAAAGTTACATGAGCTGGGTTAAATACGTCGTGAGACAGTATGGTTTCTATCTTCTAGAGGGAATTAGAATATAATAAGGAATATCCTATGTACGAAAGGAACTTGGTATATTAATTTATTAATATTTAAATGATAAAATTATTAATCTCTGGTTTACCTGTTGTTTATATGTCTAAAAAAAAAATTTTTAGACTATCATACTTTCACTTGAGTAGTTAAGATAGTATAGGCACGGCAGGGAAGCTATGTTAGTCAAAGATAAGTGCTGAAAGCATCTAGGCACGAAACTTACCTTAAGATATTTCTTAAATATACGTAATATAACATTACAAACATAATAAATGACAAAATTGTCATTTACCTTGCCCCTGGTAGCAAACCAGCCACTGGTAGTAAACCACCAGCTTCCTATTTTTTAACGGATACGGAGGACCGGGGGGAACCACATTATGGTTATAGGCTTTATTTGTAAGAATCTAGAGATTAAAAGGAATAAAGTACTAATTTTGTAACTAACTAAATATTTTCTTTATATCATATATCATTTTGGTTATTTTTAGCCCTTAGTCCTGATCCCAGCCCCTCTCTCTCTTTTATTAGAGAGAGGGGCTGGGGATAAAGGACTAATGGGCTTATTTTTTATAATAATTCAAAAAATTATTATAATAATTCAAAAAATAACGCAAGCTTGCCGGTTATTTTTTTTTTTGCCCTCCCCGCAAGGGAGGGAAAAAAAATGGGGTCTAATGCATTAGTCGTTTTTGACTAATTTTTTCCCCAGGAAAAAAAAATAATGGAACACGGAGCAAGCTCCGGGTCTACTTCTCACCCCCCGCAAGCTTGCGGGGGGTGTGAGGGAGGGGGGTCCGGGTATGGGATAAGGGCTGCGGGTTATTTTTTTTTTTTCCCTCCCTTTGCGTTATTTTTTTTTTATTATTATAAATAATAATAAAAAAAATTAGAAGCCGGGAAAAAAAATTCGCAAGCTCGGGTATGAGGATATAAAGATATAAGAAAGGATTAAGGAGGATGAGAATAATTATGGTTAAAAGCTGAGGCCTGATTAGCATAAAAGTAATGCAATTGTTTTGTAATCAATTGAAGCAAGTGCGATACTTGCATCGGGCTAATACATATTACAATCTATGTATAAGAGGATTAGTCGTCTAACGGTTAAGACATTGTACTTTCTCTACTGAGACTGCGGGTTCGAATCCCGTCTAATCTAATTTAATTGTAAGTCAAGAGCGTATGGTAAGGCTTTTTATATGTCAGCATATTTCACGGTTTCGCTTCTAGTTATACTAGTGCGGTTTAGTGTAAAGAGTAACATATTTGGCTCATGACCAAATGATATAGGTGCAAATCCTTTATCCGCATTGCAGGGAAAGTGTAGAAAGTGTTCTAGGTATTAGGCTTTTCTGATTTGTAGTGATATACATAATAATCTCCTGCGCTTTTTGCCTTATATCCCATCCCATCTTTTCTCCCGGTCACGACCCACCCCCTCTCTCTCATTAAAAGAGAGAGGGGGTGGGGTATGGGCTTATCCCATATCCCTATACCCCACCCCCCTCGGGGGGTGGGGGGAGGGGGGAGCTGGAACGCCCAGAAGAGGCGTTCCAGTCCCTTATTTCTTATCCCCTTGCTTAGAAGCCGCCCAGGGGGTCAGGGCGGAGCCGGCTACGCCCAAAGGGGGCGAAGCCAGAAGCCAGGTTATTTTTTTTTATTATTAGAAATAATAATAAAAAAAATTAGAAGCCAGTTCCCTCTAATTTTTTTACCCTCCCCTGATCCCGACCCGGGGGCTTGCCTCCCCCTCTCTCCGTACTTTTTTTAAAGTACGGAGGGGTAGGGGGGCGCTTCTTATTTTTTGAATTATTAGAATAATTCAAAAAATTAGACCCCAGGGCGCAAGCGTAGGGTAAAAAAAAAAATAACCAAGACCATAGGTCTTGGACCCTGGGTCGAAGGAGGGGGATAAGAAGGGCTATAGAAATAAGCTTTCAAAAAATTAGGCACTAAATCCTTCGCTGCCCTCTCTCTGAACCCCTCAAACTTGAGGGGTTCAGAGAGAGGAATCATCACTTTGTGACGCTAGTTGTGTAGAAGGGGGTGGGGTAAGTTCTCATCCCATAACTAAAATAATTAAAACCAATAAGCAAGTAGCCTTTAAGAATAAATGATACTATATAAAAATAACAAATAAAGACATAAAATAATAAAGAATACTTTATATAAATGAGGCTATAGCTTAATTGGTAAAGCGTATTGCTCATGACAATAAAAATAAGTGTTCAAGTCACTTTAGCCTTAATCCGAGTGCTGGAATAGGTAGACAGTGCAAGCTTAAGTTTTGTTGATGAATAATCATGGACGTTCAAGTCGTCTCTCGGATAATAAAAACTTTTTTACTATATTGGTTTGGAAGAGGATTAAACTTCTCTTCCAAACCAATACTTCCCCCTCTCTCTTTTTATACTTTTTTTTAAGTCGAGAGAGGGGCTGGGGGAAGGTAAAATAAAGGGGATATAGTTTAGTTGGTAAAACTGCAATTTTGCATATTGTTGTCTTAGGTTCGATTCCTAATATCTCCAATTTAACTTTAGAGGGAACTAGGCTTAATATAGCCAGCCTAGTATGCTTATAGTTAAAATATAATAAGAAGCCTAAGAAGCTCAAATGGTTGAGCAGAGAACTGAAGTTTCTTTGGTTGTAGGTTCGAGTCCTACCTTAGGCAATAAAAGGGGATGGTGGAATTGGTAAACACGAATAACTTAGGATTATTTGATCGTGAGATTGTGCAGGTTCAAGTCCTGTTCCCCTTAGTCGATTTATTTTCTAGAAACCCGCAAGCTTTATCCCCCTGAACTCCGCTTATCCCTTACCCGGCCAAGCTTGCTCCCCCGTTATTTTTTTTTTATTATTATAAATAATAAAAAAAAATGGGGTCTAATGCATTAGTCGTTTTTGACTAATTTTTTCCCCTCATGCGGGGAGGGAAAAAAAATAATGGAACACGGAGCAAGCACCCCTGAAGGACAAATAGTTATTAAATCTTCAGGTAAATTCCTAAAGAAAGGTGCTATCATATCCCTAACCCCTCCCCCCAGCCTTCTAATAAAAGAGAGAGAGGGGCTGGGGGGAGGGGGAGGCAAGTCCCCGGATCCTAAATTATAATAATAGATGAGAACGAAAATATCCAAACCCCACCCCACCCCAGGGGTGAGGGGGATATGGCTTGCGGGGGTTTAGATAAGTTTAAGTCTATATTTCCCCCCTCGCCCTCTCTCGACCCTAAGAGAGAGGGTGCATCACTCTCTACAGAGAGTGACGCTTGCGGGGGGTGTGTGGTGATTATTTAAGTTTATTACACCTGACGGTTAGAAGAAGACTGCGTGACGGTAAATCTATCAAGTTTAACTCCAGATTAGTGTATGTTAGCTACTTCGTAGCTAACATTAATTAGTGATTAGTTATTAATAGTGAATGTATACTGCTAGCTGCTTAGAGTTAGTTGCTGTTGAAACTTGGAAGCCGTGGTTTCGATTGTTAATATACTTTTTTAAATAAAGTAAAAGATTCTATGTTGTGGACTAATGGGTAAGTCATAAATTTTTGGTATTTACAATTGAGTGTTCGAGTCACTCCAACATAAAAGTCAAGCGTAAGCTTCTTTTTTCCTCTTAATTATCCTTTCCTCGGTACCTTAAAGAGGGGCTTCGCCCTCCCCTAGTAATTTTAGACCTTTTCATGTATTGTTTATTCTTTGCTAGCGGCCCCTCTCCCTTTCGCAAGGGGGGAAAGGACTAGCCTAAGAAAATCGAAGATTTTTCTAAGGCTAGGGCTGACCCCTTAGCTCGCTGACCCCCTCCTGACCCCCTCGACCCTTTTTTATCCCTCCCGGCCCCCTAGGAAAAAAGTACCGAGGGGTATGGGTCGAATAAAAAAAAATACCCACCCTTCGGCTTAAACCGTCTAGCGGTCCCTAGTCCGGCCTTAGAAAAAGGGTCGAAAGGGAGAGAGGTTAGGCTGCATCTTCCCGCACTTTGTTAATGCCTTAGGGACGCTTGTAAGGATAAAAATATCAGGTTTCTAGAGATGAAAAGAATAACTAATCAGACACCTAGTTTAAATAATTTAAAGTTTTAGGGGGTTTCTCTTAATAATCATCTTGTATCCTTATTATCTCTTTTATCCTTGTATCCTAGATAAGGGATACAAGGACTCGTGAAGATATTAGAGGGATACTTTATTTTTATTATCTTTCCTTCATATATCCTTTAATGGGAGAGGGAGGGATGCATCCTAATCCCTAGGGATTAGGATGCATCTACATCCTTTTTTTTTTTTTTATTATTTTTTTTTAAAGGTAAGGGACGCTTAAAAAGAATAGTTATATATTATAGATCAAATGGAGGATATAGTTCAATAGGTAGAGCGACTGTATGTGGCACAGTAAGTTCCCTGTTCAAGTCAGGGTATCCTCCCAAATATTCAATCAGGGTAGTTTAATAGGTTAAAACCTTAATTTCATGCATTAAAGATGAGAATTCGAGTTTCTCTCCTGGTTTACAAAAGGTTCTAAATAATCCTAAGAAATGGGTCTAGACTGTTTTTATTTATCTTCAGATAAATAAAAACAGTCTGTTTAGGAAGTTTTTGTTTTAATTAAAAAATTTTTTTTATGATAACCTTATCTATATTATGTTTATTATTTTCGAACGCTGTCACATTAAGACGAGATATGTCCATTCTTTTTAATAGAATAGCTATAATAGCTATATCTTATTGTTTTTTACAAGATTTAGTAAGTTTATCCTTAGTTAATAAAGGAGTAGCTTTACATGGAGGTTTACTTCAAATTACAAGTATTACACAAATATTTCATATATTTGTTTTTATAATCACTATGTTAATATTACAGTTAACAAGTTTCTTCCCTAGAAAAGTTTGAGTTAAAGAGCATTCATCTTTAAAACATCTTTTAATGGATAATTTAGTTTATTATAGAACTAAAATTATAAATAAAATGGGGGAACATTTAAAAATAATAGAATACCCTGGGCTACTACACGATAATATGTTAAGGGGAAAACTATCAAATTCCGGGGACATCCTAAAGCTTTTGATACCAAATCAGGTTGAATTTTTCCAAGGTGGGTGAACTAATTATTCACGTATGGTAACAAGTCAAAAGATGGCGCTTTACTACCACTGATTAAAGTGGACTAATGGTGATATTAGGGTATTGGACTCTTATGCTGTCGAGTTACAAACTCGAAAAATGGACAATCGCGGATCTAAATCAGTTATATTTAAAAATATAACTGTAAAAGAGCAACGAGTAGACGGTAGTTACATTAACCTATGTATTAGGGATTCAATGTTAAGGTGTACTCTAAAGAGGTTCGAAAGAATTTCTAGTTCCAGTTTCCGTTTAAATCAAATTCTAAATAAACAACTACATTCAACAACTGTGCGTAACACGGATTCTAAAAATCTGCTTGAACCTAAATCTTCTGATAAAAACACGAATATTTTTAGTTTAAACCCTTGATTTATAACAGGATTTACAGATGGAGATGGTTCATTTAGTGTTTCTATTGCTAAAAAAAAGTCAGGTACAGGTTGAAAAATACAACCTTTATTTACTATAGGATTAGATCCCAAAGATTTAGACTTATTGGTCCAAATTAAAGCTTACTTTAAAGTAGGTAAGATCTATACTAGTTCAAGGGGTATAGTTTACTATACTGTGGGTTCTACAAAAGATATAATAAAATATATCTTACCTCATTTTGACAAATACAATTTAGTGACTCTCAAAAAAAAAGATTATTTAGTATTCAAGAATATTGTTCTTCTTATAGAAAAAGGGGAACATAAATCCTTATCTGGTTTATTGAAAATCTTTTCACTTAGAGCTATTCTAAATAAAGGGTTACCAAGCTTTCTAAAGGCTGAATACCCTAATATTACCCCTGCTGTTGAACCTGAGTTTAAGTTATCCAATTACTTAAATTCACATTGACTATCGGGATTTCTAACAGCAGAGGGGTCTTTCTTTATTTCTATCTATTCTAACGAGAAAAGAAAAGCAGGGTATGCTGTAAGTCTTGTATTTAGTTTAAGTCAAGATCTTCGAGATTTAGAGCTACTAAATAGACTCGTGAATTACTTAGGGTGTGGAATAGTTCGAGAACATCCGAATCGTAATACAGCTGAATTAATTATAACTAAGAACGAAGATATTAATTTAAAACTAATTAAATTTTTAATAAAATTTCCCCTTTCAGGTGTAAAATTATTAGATTTTGAGAGATTTAAACAAGTATCTTTTTTAATCGAAAATAAAATGCACTTAACTCAAGATGGGATTGAATTAATAAAAACGATTAAAGACAAGATGTATACAAGGTAGTAGAATTATATCAAAATCCTGAAGGTCGTATAGGTTTTTACGTTGTAGCTAGCTAAGTAGTAATAACTATGAAGCTAAAAGAGTAGTTTGAAATTTACTCTTAATTTATTTAGAATTTGGCAGGATCTGGTTATCAATGTTAATTTTATTATTTGTAGTAAGTGGAGCCATTTTCTTAATGTCTACTAACGACTTAGTCTCTATATTTTTATCAATAGAGCTTCAAAGTTATGGATTATACTTATTAAGTACTATCTATAGAAATTCAGAATTAGCTACTACTGGAGGGCTGATGTATTTCTTATTAGGAGGTTTAAGTTCGTGTTTTATCCTGTTAGGTACAAGTTTATTATATGCTAACTCAGGTACTACAAATATGGATGGTTTATACGTAATTACTAGTATAAGTGATAGTATAGGGGGAAGTTCTTGATATAAATCTTATTATATAAACTTTTCTTTACTTATTTTTAGTATAGGGTTCTTATTTAAAGTAAGTGCTGCACCATTCCATTTTTGATCACCTGATGTCTACGACGCTATACCAACTATTGTAACAACTTTTGTTGCCATTGTAGCCAAAATCTCTATATTTATACTATTATTAGAAATAGTATACTTTACAAGTAATTCTTTCTCAGGTGAAGGTTTAAATTGAACATTTGGTTTATTAATGAGTTCTTTCCTTTCTTTAATAATAGGAACAGTAGTAGGTTTAACACAGTTTAGAATAAAAAGATTGTTTGCTTACAGTACAATAAGTCATGTAGGTTTTATCCTATTAGCTTTAAGTATAACTACTATAGAATCTATACAAGCATTCATATTTTATCTAATGCAATACTCTATAAGTAACCTTAATGCCTTTATTATACTAGTGACAATGGGATTCTCATTCTATTTTTATGTTACGGAAAATAAAGAACATAAAGAACTTTTAGATAAAAACAATTCTCCTATTCAATTAATCAGTCAATTAAGAGGTTATTTCTATATTAACCCTTTCTTAGCTTTAAGTTTTGCTATTACAATATTCTCTTTTGTAGGAGTACCACCTCTTGTAGGATTCTTCGCTAAACAGATGGTATTAAGTGCTGCTTTAGATAGTGGTTATGTTTTCTTATCTTTAGTGGCTATATTGACTAGTGTAATTGGTGGAGTATATTACCTTAACGTTATAAAAGAAGTTTTCTTTTATAAACCTGAATATAAATTAAATTCTATATTAAAAGATCGTAAATTATTAAGTTATGTTTATAATAAAGATAATCTTTTAGTAAGAAATTTAGAATTCAAATATAATAATATTATGATGACTAGCCCTATTTCTATTACAATATCTAGTATCACATTAATAATTTTATTATTTATATTTATGAATAAAGAATGATTAAGTATGGGTACCATATTGGTACAAATTTTATTTAATAATTAAATGAGTAGTCTTACTTTTTTCTTTTTATTTGTATCTATATTAGCTTTAGTCTTCTTAATCGTAAATTTACTTCTTGCTCCGCACAATCCTTATCAAGAAAAATATAGTATTTTCGAATGTGGTTTCCACAGTTTTTTAGGACAAAATAGAACACAGTTTGGTGTAAAATTCTTTATTTTTGCTTTAGTTTATCTATTATTAGATTTAGAAATTCTTTTAACTTTCCCTTTTGCAGTAAGTGAATATGTTAATAACATTTATGGATTGATAGTAGCATTATTATTTATAGGTATTATTACTATAGGTTTCGTGTTTGAATTAGGTAAAAGTGCCTTAAAAATAGACAGCCGTCAAGTGGTAACTCTTTTAAACGTAAAATCCTCAAATGTAACAGAACTTATAAGTAAAACTTCTTATAAAACTTCTTAAGTATTTAAATCTGTTTAGTTTAATGTTTATAAATTAAGGAGGAATTAATTTAGGTGGTTTTGGTAGCATAACCCGGCAAGCCCCAGGGGGGCTGGCGCCCTTCCTTAAAAAAATAGCCAAAAAGTTTGAAATATATATGAGAGTTACTCCTATATATATTAGCTAGCTAATAAAAGATTTTTCCTTGCTAAGGATATTTCTTAATTAGGTTAAGGCCAGATATTCTTATTCTAAAAATGTAGATATAAAGAATTTGTTTTTCGACTTTGTAGTTTAGTAAAGTGGGCCTAACTTTAAAATATTAATTTTCGATTCTATACATAATTAAGTATTTAATAGTTTTTACAAATATAAAGATATAGAGATATTTATTGAAAAATTTATAAAATGTTTATTATTCAGAATATTTTAAATATAAATTTTGATGTACCTACTCCGTGAGGTATTTATTTCCAAGATAGTGCTACTCCTCTTCCTAAATGATCTGGGAAATCATTAATGGGGATAAAACTACCAAATTCCGGAAAAACCCCAGAATTTCAAGTACCAAGCTATACTCGAAAGGGTATAAGTGGATGAACAAATTACTCATGTATGGTAACAAGCTTGAAGGCTTCTAAAAAGAACGTGGGTTATCGCGGATCTAAATCAGTTATATTTAAAAATATAACTGTAAAAGAGCAACGAGTAGACGGTAGTTGACATGGTAATCGTTTATCGTGTTTAAGATATACTCTAATGGGTTTCGAAAGAAATTTACATAATAAAATCCTAACTACTCAATTAGTTAATAAAAGAAGTTATTCTACATCATTTTTTAATGAGGGTAGAGATGACAATAACCATTATTTAATAATAAACCCCCATTTCTTAACTGGTTTTGCGGATGCTGAAGGTTCATTTGTTTTAAGTATAACAAAAAGTAATAATGTTAAATCAGGTTGAGTAATCAAACCAAGATTTCAAATACATTTACATAAAAAAGATTTATTTATTTTGGAAGCTATTAAAAATTTTCTTGGTGTTGGTAAAATATATGTTCAAGGTGAAGTTTCAGTAGAATACAGAGTATTTTCTATTAAGGATTTAAAAATAGTTTTAGATCACTTTGATAAATTTCCTCTTATTTCACAAAAATATGTAGATTATCTTTTATTTAAAGAAGCTTACCTATTATTAATTAACCGTGAACATTTAACATCTGAAGGTTTACGTAAAATTATATCTATAAAAGCATCTATAAACAACGGTTTATCTTCATCATTAAAAGAAGCTTTCCCTGGTATTATACATGCTGTAAGACCTTTGAAAGAAAATATTTCTATTTATAATCCTCAATGGCTGGCTGGATTTACTAGCGGAGAGGGATGCTTTGGTGTTAAAATTAGAAATGCTGAGGGTAACTCTAAAGCTTTTATTGAATTGATATTTCAAATTAATCAACACGTTCGAGATAAAGAATTAATAGCTTGCATTGCTGAATATTGAGGATGTGGTAAAATTTATAAACATTCTGTAAATGCAGTAGTGTACAGAGTATCTAAAAGGTCTGACTTAACTGAAAAAATTCTTCCCTTTTTTTTAAAATATCCTATATTAGGGATAAAAGCTTTAGATTTTAAAGACTTTTGCTTTATATCAGAATTAATTGAAAATAAAGCTCATTATAGTAAAGAAGGGTTAGATCAAATTCTTCATATTAAAGTTAATATGAATAGCGGTAGAGTTGAGTACTAGCTTTGTTCAAGTGTATTTTGCAACCCCGTCCCCCCTCGCCCTCTCTCGACCCTAAGAGAGAGGGTGCATCACTCTCTACAGAGAGTGACAGGGGTTATTTTTTTTTATTATTATAAATAATAATAAAAAAAAAATTAGAAGCCGGGGGGTAGGGCCTCCTAATGCCTTACACATAAAAAAAAATCAAAGATTTTTGTTCCATTATTAAAAAAAAATTAGTCAAAAACGACTAATGCATTAGACCCCAGGGGCGCTTCTTATTTTTTGAATTATTAGAAAAAAATAAGACCCCCCGGCACCCCAGGGGTGAGGGGGGGTATGGAACTATTATTAAAGGTTATACAATATTTTAACTAATTGAAAGTTGAATTTCATTTTTTTTTTGCAGATGGAAGGATTAGTTGAATTACACGATAATATTATGTATTATCTTGTTGTAATTTTATTTGCGGTTGCTTGAGTTTTATTATCTATAGTAAGAAATTACATTGAGACTAAGTCTCCTATATCTCACAAATATTTAAATCACGGTATAATAAGTGTGCCGGCTCAAAAGTGTTCTAATCATATTAAATATAATCAGTTTTTAAATTCTTGTCCATTTGGGGGGAGTGCTTACGCCCCCCTCGTATATAATTACTGAAAAGTACGTGGTTATTCTACCTCTAGTTTAAAAGATAGGGATGATCAATTTATTCCTGCGGCCATCTATGAAGATGTCTCTTCAATGCAAAAGGCAATCTTAAAAGATAATGCAGGTAAATCTGGTATTTATATGTTAACCAATAAACTTACTGGAGATATCTACGTAGGACAATCTATTGACTTACGTAAAAGATTTCTTAACTATTTTAACTTAAGTTATTTAAGTAGACGTAATGAACTCATAATTTGTAGAGCTATAATAAAATATGGCTATTCAAATTTTTCGTTAACTATTTTAGAGTATTGTGATAAATGTGATTTAGATATCAGAGAACAACATTATTTTGATGTTCTTAATCCTAAATACAATATCCAGAAAATAGCAGGTGGTAGCTCAAAAGGTTTAATATTATCAGAGGAAACCAAAAATAAGATCAGTAAAGCTTTAAAGGGAGTTTATGTAGGGGAAAAAGCTTACTGATATGGTCGTACTATGAGCGATACTACCAGAGAAATTATGAGTTCAAACCGAAAGGGGGAGCTTAATCCTTTATACGGTAAATCTCATAGTGAAGAGACTAAAGAGCTAATGAGAGAAAAAGCGTTAGGTAGAAAATACTCCGAAGAGACTAAATTATTAATGAGTTCGAAACGTGGAAATCCTGTGAATATTTACGAAAAGTGTTCATCAGAAGGGTATGAATTAATAGGTAGTTTTGTTTCCGCGAGAAGAGCTGGAAAATTTTTAGGTATTAGCGGTAGTACTATTCTAAGTTATATGAAATCGGGTATGGTCTTTAAAGATAGATATAAATTTTCGGGGCTTCGCCCTCCTAAATAAAGATGAATATTAGAGTAACTATGAGTATAATTTCACTGAACGCTGGAAAGTCCTAAAGCCTTTGATACTAATAATCATATAAAAGAAAAAGATTGAAAGATTATGAGTGAAAACTCAAAGGATGTTACAATGGATAATCAAGCAGGAAACCAAAATAATTCTTTATATTATGAGTAGGTAATCCCTAGAGACTAAACGTGAAACTATGAGTTATGAAGTTTTCCTGGTATTATGTAGCCAGGAAAATTTTAACCCAAAAAAATCTTCGATTTTTAAGGCCTAGCCACCGTTGAGTCGGTTACTAGTCCTGGGCGAAAGGCTGGTAGATTATATAGTCCAATTTTATATGAAAGTATAAAAATGTTGTTTGACACTTATAGAATTAATATGAACAATTACACCTGCAGTAATTTTAATATTAATTGCATTCCCTTCATTCAAATTATTATACTTAATGGATGAAGTTGATGATTCTTCAATGTCAGTTTTAGCAGAGGGTCACCAATGATATTGAAGCTACCAGTACCCTGATTTCTTAAATTCAGATGAAGAGCTTATAGATTTTGATTCTTACTTGGTACCAGAATCTGATTTAGAAGATGGAGCTTTAAGAATGTTAGAAGTTGATAATAGAGGGGGAAAGGTCTTAAGCAAGCCTTATTTAACTCTAAAGTAGCCAAACTCCGGGTAAATCCTAATAGCTCAGAATACTAACTTCTTACCTAAAAGGGTAAGGTAAGGGCCAGGTTAATCACCTCCTTGTGAAAGGATTTAATTAAAATACAAATCAAAAAAAAATTTTTTTTTAATTGGGTACAGTAACAAGTTCTGTAGATTTGACGAAAGTCAAAATGGATGTTCGCGGATCTAAATCACCTCTTAACAATGTGTAAAAGAGCAACGAGTAGACGGTTACTCGCCATATATTAGGTTAAAACCTCGAATACCTCTTGAATATAAAGTGAGGATAGATATTTGGTGTAAGGTGTATTCTAATAGCCTATTATTTTCTTGATCGATTTCTTTTGTAATTTCTCAGTATACATTTCTACCAATCTTCGATTTTTTAAGGCCTAGCACAGGACTAGCCTGTCCTGTGCTAGGCCGTCCCCCCCCACCCCCCCGAGGGGTGGAGGGGGGCGAAGCCGGGGGGGGGGGGGGGAGAAAAGTTTAGTACAATTTTTATGTAGCAAACCTATTTAAACAAGTTATAGAAGATAGAAAAAATAGAAAATATCGGAAACGAGGCGTTAGGTTCTTAGCTTATAGCTGAACCTCCTAATGCTTTAAAGCTTTATTAATGCTGCATTAGGGGTTCGGGTAGAAGAGGACCAAGATATGTTATCCTTCCTGAACTAACACATGTTAGATTCATCATCACTTCTGGTGATGTTATACATTCTTTCTCAGTTAATGCTTTAGGTATAAAATGTGATGCATACCCAGGTAGATTAAATCAAGTATCTGTTTTTATTAACAGACCAGGAGTTTTCTACGGTCTTATAGAACAATGGCCGTAACTGTAGTGAACCTATGGTTAAAAATCATCAAATTGCGGGAAACCCCTAAAGAAATCTTCACCAAATAAGTATGGTAACATAACTTATGGCACAGGTAATGACTCGTGGTATGGTAAAAGCAAGATTTATTATTCAATGGGCAATCTGCAGCCAAGTACCAAATATAAATAATTTGGTATGCAGTTCATCGACTAAACGTTGGTTGGTATTATTAGTATTAATAATGCTTAAGATATAGTCAGCCCCCACCCTAAAGGGTGCAGAAAAATATGAGTATTTCTAGAGGTAGCCTGCCTTTGATGGGCGTGCCTCTAGAAGCCAATATTTTTTGTTAAATAAATATTATTAATTAATTAATAATATTTAGGGAACTCTACAATAGTTTGTTAAACTTATTTTTTAATGTAAAAATAAATTTTTAATTTTAGATCTATAAAATCTAAACACATAAGCATTTGTCTTTTTCCTCATATTCGACTATTATTGTAGTTTTTGCATGGTAAATTTAATCAAAGTGTTATGAATAATCACTTCCTACTTGATAAGCGTATAGGATTAGGTTCTATAACTAAGTTATCTTTAGCAAGATATTTTAGTACAATAAGATCTTTGGGTTATCCCATATCCCGACCCCCCCTCACTCCCCGCAAGCTTGCGGGGGGTGAGGGGTATTGAGGGGGATCAGGGATTAGCGAAGCTCTTAATCCTGAGTTTTTAGCGCTAGAACATATGAAAAGTGGAAAACCTACTACTTCATTAGTTATCAATAAAATATTGTTAAATCAAAATTTATCCGTTACTGATTCTAAATTAGAAGAATTATTAAAAGTTAAAGGTGTTGAAATGGATTTAGATATATCTAAACCTGAAAATAGTCAAGTTTTAAGTGAATTAACTGGTAAATCTAAATATAAGGGTTTTTCTGGTGTATATATGTTTATACATAAAAATACAGCTCAAAAATATGTAGGTTCATCTAATTTACTAAGACGTAGAATGGATTACTATTTTAAAGGAGATTTTCCTTTGGTTGGTAAATTTTTACCTTTACTTTATAAAGAAGGGTTAAAAGCTTTTAAATTAATAATCTTTAAATTAGACAGTAATAAATTTAGTCTTAAAGACGCTTTAATTTTAGAACAATATTATTTATTAAATAAAGAATTTAACTTGAATACATTAAGAGTTGTTAATGTAGGATCTTCAAAAGGTGATGCTGTATATGTTTATGATCTAACATGTAGTACTCTTTACTACAAGGCTAAATCTCGAATTGAGTTAAAAAGAGTATTAGGAATACATACTGAAACTAGTAAAAAGTATGTAGATTCTAAAATACCTTATCTAAAGAAATTCTTATTATTAAGTTATCCTATTCCTACTGCTTCAATAAGCAATATATCTGCGGAAGAATTAGTGAATATAATGCAAAAAGAAAGACAAGATATGTATAAATTAGGTACTCGTAGAAGTCTTTCAGTAGAATTAGAAATTAAAGAAGGAAACAAATTTGTGGGTTCAGGATATGGCTATACTTTAAATTTTGATTCTTTAGCGTCTTGTGTTGAGTATTTAAAAGGATTAGGTTTAACTATAAAAAGAGATACTCTAACTAAATATATAAAAAATGAAAAAGTGTTTCAGAATTTCTTATGTAAATACTCAAAGAAAGCTTTACCTGAAAATTTTGAACAAGTAGGATTAATTATGGATGAATATAAAAAATTAAAAATAGATACTTATTTATTAAAAGTTAATAGAAAAAATAAACCTTTAATAGTGAGAGGAGAAAATTTTGAAAAAGAATTTGAAAGTATTATGGATACAGTTAAATACTTTTATACTTTAAACATCAAATTAGATAGAAAAACTTTAGATCTTCGTTTAAAAGATGGTAAAATTTATAAAAATTATTTTTTTGCTTATAAATAAATTTAACCTTTCGCAACCCTTGATCCCCCTGATCGGGGGTTCGGGGGGAAGGGAAGAAAAAAAATTTTTTTTTCACTTCCGACCCTAAAGCGTGAAGCTTCCCCCAAATACGTTGGTTTTTTTATTATTGTTTAAGGACTCAATGCAAGCTCTCAAAAAAAAAATTAAGTGAGCTTGCTAATCCCTGATTACCGAAGGGATCAGGGATTAATAAGAATTTATTAATTACATTAAATTAAGGTAGAGATAATTTGCAATGTTCTGAAATATGTGGAATTTTGCACAGTTCGATGCCAATTGTAGTGGAGTCTGTGAACCTGGAAAGGTACTTGAGCTGACTGGATGCGCAGTAAGATCAGCCGCGGCATTCCCGTTAGAGTTACTTAATACACTACCGTTGGAGCTGCCTTCTTTAGAAGGGTTTGGGTTTGAAGAACCCTACTTAATAGAGATAGGCAAAAACCTTAGCTTAGACTTGGATATTAGAGGTATTTCTACGCCTCCGGCGCCAGAATTTGAGATAGAACTTTGTACTTCGGTTCAGAATTACTGAGAATATAATCTGGTATCCCACGGCGGCTGATCGACAAATGAATGTACAATATTAAATCCAGCGTCAGGTCTTTTAGATTGATTAGGTGTAGGTGTATTAGTTAAAAAAATTATGTTAAATCCTTTAAGTCTTTTAGACTTAATATGTGTAATAATCCAGGATCATACATTAACAGGTGGTTTAGCGTGTGTAATAATCCAGGATCATACATTAACAGGTTTAATACAAGTATTATGTACTAAATATTATCCTGAGAGCCCGCCTGTAACTAAATGAAGCCCTGCACCTAATGTTAATAAACCTAAGTTATGGTTACCCGCACAGCACTTGGAGGGTTTAAGCGCCATTATACCAGACAAGGAAAAAGAACCGTATTATGTTCCGCCTAAAGTTCTTCCTGAAAGAATCTGGGTTGGTGGTAATATAATAGTGGATTGTCCATTATACAAGGAGAATGATAATATTAAATTACAAGGACCACCAAAACGACCACGTTTTGGTGATCCGGGTTTACCTAGACCTAAACCCTAATATTTAAGATAATAAATAATAATTCTTATTATTCTTTTAACTATCTCTGGCCCAGGACTCGTGGCACAGTCTGGTTGCCTGAAAAAATCAAAGATTTTTCAGGCTCCTATACCCCAGCCCCTCTCTCTCTTTTATTAGAGAGAGGGGCTGGGGTCAGCGATAGCTACGCACCCTTTGGGTGCGGTAGCTATATAGGACTAGCTGGGCTAGGGCTGACCTTGGGTCTACTTCTCACCCCCCGCAAGCTTGCGGGGGGTGTGAGAGAGGGGGTTACTGACCCCTATCCGGCTTCGCTCGGCCATAAAAAAAATCAAAGATTTTTTATGGCGAGCAAGCTCCCCTCACCCCCTCGGGGGGTGCAGGGGGATCGGGCGAAGCCGGGGGGTCAGGGGCGCTTCTTATTTTTTGAATTATTAGAAAAAAATAAGACCCCTACCCCCTTTTCAGGGGGTCGGATTACATTATTATAAGGAGGGGCCGCTTAATAAAAATCTCTGATTTTTCTAAGCCTTATAAGAAAAAAATAGCCAAAAATAGCCCTGAAGAAGTTATTAGAAAGGTTATGCTTATTTAGGCATAGACCGCTAAAATCTCTTTTCAGAGATTTTAATGCTATTTATTTTAGTGTATATATATATATATATATATATAAGGGTGTGTAGTTTAAATGGTAGAACCTAGAGACAAGTTCTCTGAAGTAGGAGTTCGAATCTCCCTCACCCTCCCGACTCTTTTATAAAAAGTACAGGGATTTTTTTTACAATAATTTAAAGTTTTATAAATATACAATGAATATTACATTAATACTTTTTTTAATAGGGATCTTAGGATTTGTATTAAATAGAAAAAATATTATATTAATGCTTATTTCTATTGAAATAATGCTATTATCTATAACATTTTTAATATTGGTAAGTTCACTTAACATTGACGATATAATTGGCCAAACATATGCTATTTATATAATAGCAATAGCAGGTGCGGAATCTGCTATAGGTTTGGGTATTCTAGTGGCTTTCTATAGATTAACGAACTCTCCTGATAAAAATCCAAGATCAAATTTTTCTTATTTACATTTTAATTTATTACCTGCAGTTTTACCGGCTACGCAGCCCAGTACGTCTTTGGACGGACGAAGGGCTAGTAATTTTATCCTACCCTTCGATTTAGCCTCTAGATCTTACGGGTTAGGTGAAAGGTCAAGGAATTATTCTAGCTTTACTGACCCCCTGAGGCATGCCCCTCTAAAGGTTAAAGGCTGAAGCCAGCCGGAGGCTAGTGAAAGGAAAATAGTTCTAAATCCTTCCTTTATAAGTGGGTTCTCTGATGCTGAAGGTTCTTTTGTCGTAACTATTTTAAAGAACCCTAGATATAAAATAGGATGAAATGTACAAGCTAGATTCCAAATAAAATTACATGAGAAAGATAGAGCTTTATTACTATTGATTCAAAAATATTTCGAGAATATTGGATATATATCTAAAATAAATGACAGATTTACGGTTGAATTTAGAGTTAGTGATATAACTAGTTTAAATAATATAATTATACCTCATTTTGAAAAGTATTCATTAATAACTAAGAAATATGAAGATTTTGTAGTATTTAAACAAATTGTATCGTTAATGTCAGAAAACAAACATACTAATTTAGAAGGATTAAAAGAGATCTTGGTACATAGAGCATCTCTTAATTGAGGTTTATCTAAAACTTTAAAAGAATCTTTTCCTTCTATAGTACCAGTTGGCCCCTCTGATCCCCCCAGCCCCTCTCTCTTTTTGAGAGAGAGGGGCTGGGGGGATATGGAGGAAGAAAAAGTAAAAATTGAGGATAATATATTAAAAATTTTATCTTCTGAATGAGTAGCAGGTTTCTCAACAGGAGAATCCAATTTTTTTATAACTATATCTGGTACTAAAGTATGATTACGTTTTTCTATAGGTCAAGATTCAAGAGATATATTGTTATTAAAAAATTTAGTAAAATTTTTTAATTGTGGTTATATAGCTCAATATAAAAATCGTAAAGTATGTGAATTTATAGTAACAAAAATTAATGATATAATTCTATATATTCTTCCTTTTTTTGATAAACACAGAATTGAAGGTTCTAAATATAATGACTATCTTAATTTTAAAAAAGCCGCTATTCTTATTAAAAGTAAAGAACATTTAACTGAAAAAGGTTTAAGTAAAATAATAGAATTAAAAAATTCTACCTTTCGTAATGGGGGGATACAGGACTAGTACAGGACTAATCCTGTGCTAGGCCGTCCCCGACCCCTTCGGTATGCAAGCTTGCATACCGAAGGGGTCGGGGAGGGGTGAATAAAAAGATTCAAATTATCTTGATTAAAAAGAGATCTTTTCTTGATCACAAAAGGCGAAGTGAACCTTTGTCTAGTTTTATATAAGGCGAAGTGTACTATTGTTTAGTTTTATATAAGGCGAAACTCTCAAATTGCGGGGAACTCTTAAAAACAAATCTACCAAGTTAATATAGTAATGTAATTAATGGAACAGGTAATGACTCGTTGTATGGTAAAAACGATTTGTATATATAGAATATCTGCAGCCAAGCACCTAAGTATTTTTCCCCAGCCCTCTCTCTCGACCCTTTTTTTATCCCTCGGCACCCCCCGAGGGGGTGAGGAGGGATAAAAAAAAGTACAATGTGAGAGAGGGGCTGGGGGGGGAAGGAATGACGGTGTGCAGTTCATCGACTAAATGTGAGTTGGTTTTTTATTAATATGAAATAGTATTAATAATTAGTTTAAGATATAGTCAGGCTCAATACATGAGTATTGGGGTTAACTGAAGAGGAAGTATAGCAATAGAATATAAATAATGTTTTTAAGTATAATAATTTTACCTTTATTAGGATCTATAGTTGCTGGCTTTTTTGGAAGAAAAGTTGGGGTTAGCGGTGCACAGTTTGTTACATGTTTGTGTGTAATTACAACTACAATATTAGCAGTTCTGGCTTTTTTCGAAGTAGGTTTTAATAATACACCAGTTTCCATTGAATTATTCAGATGAATAGATAGTGAATGATTTAACATTACATGAGGTTTTGAATTTGATAGTTTAACAGTTTCTATGTTATTACCTGTTTTAATTATTAGTTCTTTAGTTCATATTTACTCTATTTCGTATATGAGTAACGACCCGCACATACAAAGATTTTTTAGTTATTTAAGCTTGTTTACTTTTATGATGATTATATTAGTTACAGGTAATAACTACTTATTAATGTTTGTAGGTTGAGAGGGTGTGGGGGTTTGTTCTTATTTATTAGTAAGTTTCTGATTTACTAGAATAGCTGCAAATCAAAGTTCTATATCTGCATTCTTAACTAATAGAGTCGGTGATTGTTTCTTAACAGTTGGAATGTTTGCTATTCTATGAAGTCTAGGTAATTTAGATTATGCCACAGTATTTTCATTAGCTCCTTACATAAACGAAAATGTGGTAACTATTATAGGTATATGTTTATTAATAGGTGCAATGGCCAAAAGTTCTCAAGTTGGACTTCATGTTTGACTACCTATGGCGATTCCCTTAAAAGTCGCAAATGGTCAATGAACAGTAAATATTAAAATATATTTATGGTAAGGTTCGATCATAGAACCATATTAGAAGTATAGCAAGGATTAAACCAAAAATACTTTAAAGATGTATGGAAAATCCAAACACTTTTGGACTTAAACGCTACTGAGGTGAAAACGGTCAAGATGTTTCGTAGTCAAGACCGTCGGTATTTTAATGTATCGCTACAGACTGGGTCACCACGGGGTGGCTGAAATGCTGCTGAATGTACAGTCGGAAGCTCTATGAATTTGACAGGTATATACGAAGTATTTTTTATTCTTAATCAATACATATGCCGTGAGCTTTGGGAGGGTCCTACTCCAGTTTCTGCATTAATACACGCTGCAACAATGGTAAAATGTTGCCGTTGATTAACGTGAGTTAATCAATTATGATATCGCTATGTGCTGGGACTGCCTTACATCAAGTTTATTTATATTTTAAGTTTCTTAAATAAGATAAATAAGAAAATCTTGTGTTTTATAGTAGAAAAAAAATTCTTTATTATAAAAGGGGTTAATCAGCAGGAAACTTTATTATCTAATCTACTAGGGTTTCCTACACATCCTCGTCCCCCCCGCAGCCCTCTCTCGACCCTAAGAGAGAGGGTGCATCACTCTCTACAGAGAGTGACGCTTGCATACCCCACCCCCTCTCTCTTTTTATACTTTTTTTTAAGTCGAGAGAGGGGGTGGGGTCGGGGGAGCTTGCGCCCCGGGGGATTAGAAGGGTATAATACTAGTTATAGTAATAGTAAAGGATCTTCAGAGACTACATGCGATATAACTTATAACTTTGAAGAATATTCTAATTTAATACCTCAACAAAAAAAGAAGATAAATAAAAACTTCTTAGAATGATTCATAGGATTTACAGAGGGTGATGGTTCTTTTATCGTATCTAAAAATAAAGTTTATTTTGATATAACTCAAAACATTAATGATGTACAAGTTCTTTATTATATAAAAAAAGAGTTAGGCTTTGGGAAAGTGTTACTTAGAAGTGAAAAAGATCGAAATGTAGCTGTTTTTTATGTTACTTCAAAAGAAAATTTTACTAGACTAGTGACTATTTTTAATGGAAATCTTTCCACTAAGTACAAAAAAGAACAATTTAGAGCATGACTATGTACATATAATAAACAATATGGTATGAACATTCTTTTTAAAGACAAATTAGTTAAACCTAGTTTATTTTCAGGTTGAATATCTGGATTTAGTGATGCTGAAGGTTGTTTTTATGGTAGAGTAAAATCTTGTTGAACATCTAGACTTAGAAGAGCTCCACATTTAACTTTTCAAGTATCTCAAAAAGAAATCTATATAATTAAGATAATACGTGATATATTTTTAGTGTCTGAAGGACTAGTAGCTCAAAATAACTCGGATTTAAAAAATATTAAGTATGATAAAGGTTGAGATGGTTGAACGTTTCATTGTTCTTCTTTTACTAAGCTTAAAGTAATTAGAAATTACTTTTCTAGATATAAATTAAAGACACAAAAATCTCTTGCATTTAAAAAATGATGTAAAATACATGATATGGTTTTAAATAAAGAGCATCTTAAATTAGAAGGTCTGAATAAAATAGATCTCTTAACAAAAGATATAAATAAGTTTATAAGTTAAAGATATAGTCCGATCCATTTTGAAAAAAATGGCGTGCTATTCCTAGGCCTCCGGCCCAGTTTCAGCACCGCCAGGTGCGGTTCGAAACTTTTTTGATTAATATAATCATGTTTTATTAGGGAATAGCCAACATAAATGTACAGCGGGTGTATACCTTTTAATACGTTCATCTCCTTTAATAGAATATAGTTCTACTATATTATTAATATGTTTATGATTAGGTGCAATAACTACTGTGTTTAGTTCTCTTATAGGATTATTCCAACAAGATATCAAAAAAGTTATTGCTTATTCTACAATGAGTCAATTGGCTCGAGAGTATACTTCTCATTCAAGTATATTCAGGCATCAAACTATATGCGCAGAGGCTATTAATATAA
>Ga0181467_100184_pt1 | contig 30754 bp, 33 predicted proteins | sample InSIn5gowninarea_2_FD_119079 | JGI IMG/M metagenome (GOLD analysis project Ga0181467, IMG submission 119079) | Clean room microbial communities from NASA Spacecraft Assembly Facility at Jet Propulsion Laboratory, Pasadena, California, USA -... ... | reverse complement strand
GCGTAGCATCCCCAGTCGACGTCTACCGAGTCGGCACCCCAATGTCAACGACTGACATCCCCGTCACCGCTATCCCAATAGACCCCTGCCAAAGGGACATATCCCAATCCGTTCCCCCCGAAATGCGCTACGGCACCACCCCAACCTTCATCATAGCCGAACCAATCCAACGCTGCAGTTCCACTCAAGCCGCCCCCCGAAGAAGACACTACTCCTTCATCCCCTCCATCACTCCAGTCCGCGAAGTCGAAGACACCACTAACAACCAAACCCAAACAACAACAACAACAACCCTGAAAACCGCCATCCCACCACCAATAGTAACGTCGGAAACCCACCTCTCCAACCACTCCGGCTACATGCGCAAGCGCGAACGCACGCGCCTCCTCCGCCACGAATGGGCAGACCACTACTTCAACCTCCACGGCACATCGCTCGACATGCACGACACTGTCACCAGCACCGAAGGTAGTCACGACTCCCGCGTCCTCGACACAATCAACGTAGACGACTACAACGTGCACGCCTACACCACGGCCAGCAGTTCGAAACTGCAAGCGGCATTTAAGAAGAGTCTTGGCGGCGGGAGTGGGACCAAGGAACCGAGTTTCGCTTTCACACTCATACCCGAAGACCAGCGCGACAAGAAAGTCCTTTTCTCAAGGTCCAGCGCGGGTAACCACCATTTTGCGGTGAATTCGGGACGGGACCGTGTGGAGTGGATGAGGAAGATTATGCTTGCGAAGGCGTTGAAGAAGAATGAGGCTCAGGCTTTCTAGACCTGTGCTGTCTGCGAAGCAGAGAAACGAGACTAAGAACTTTTTTTTACAAGCGATTACGAACGAATGCATCTCTTTATCAAAGATGTCAATGGCTCCACGGCCCCATCTGTCATATTATACACCCCATATACCCTACGTTACATACTCCAAACGTCAACAACGACATCAACGACTCTTACGACTTTCTTGCCTTCATACCATATCAGATCAACAGTGAAGGAAGAACCCCAGCAGAAAAGTCTCAACCTCTAGATAGCCTACACCATACATCTACCTCTTTGCCCTCAGTCAGTTAGCCAGCCAGCCAGTCAATCAGTGATACCCCCTATGAATACTTAGAACCCAAACGCCAGCCATGGCTTATGGCTGTAGCAGTTATCAGAGTTCATGAGTACCTAGATACCTAGATAGATACCTTACAGTAGCTCAAATGAAACCCATCTCTCAATCGAGGTGGTTTGCTTCTCCAGCAGCAGCACTTTCTGTTCTGTTCTTCACCACGTGTGAATAAGCAGTATCCATTTTTTGGTCACGTCACACGTCACGTCACATCACAAATTCGTAAGGTCATCGACTGTGATACTGTGTAGTGCAGTAAGCGCCGTGGCTTGCATGCACGTGCATACCTATGCATAGACTTGGAACATTTCACATGCGACCTCTTTCCGGCCTATTTTTGGTCGGGGTACGGTTTTGGGTTAGCATGAAACCTTTAGCGTGTTGGACTGAGAATGACGTCTGGTGTGCTTTGGCCTTGTGCTCGTTGTTAGCGTGGGCGCTTAGAGAGGATGATGCTGGTACTGATGCTGCGTGGGACATGGTATGATGCAAGTACTGTATGTGAGCATTTACTGTGCAGTATGAGTGTTCTCATTATTGTGGTGTTAGCTGCATTGTGAGGGCGATGTCTTTCCTGTACGTGCACAACTTGTGACCGTTGAGATGATGGAGATGAATTCAAGTCGCTTATGGCGTTACTGATGCTGCCGTGATTGCGAGTTGACGTGTTGAGACGCTTAGTATGGTGCGTGGGAGAAGGGGTGGTTGTGCACACATGTGTCCTACATGGTAAGTTATGACGGTACTGCAACTGCTAGCTTTTCTATCGATGTGAAATGTCTATTCGTGCTGGCAGAGCGGGTGATTAGAGGAGGATGGAATGGTGAGTCTAATTCACGAGAACTGAGAATGGTCGACACGTCCTTTTGGGAATGAAGGTCAGTGCCTTTGGCTTCTACTACCCGGTATGGTGCAACTGTCTGGTAGGGGTGCCCTGAGGCTGACACACAGATTCCTCGAATAGTCTACTCTTCCAGCACTGTCTTACTGTTAAGGAAGACCGAAGATACAGGCGCAATGAGCTTATTCGTAGAAGTGTTCAACTATGAGGAGAGAATTAAGTTGCAGAGGCAAGTTTGGGTACTGAAACAGCAATCTGCATGGTTATGCTGCTTCACTAGCTAGATAATGAGTTCGTGTCAGTCTGGCTGTTTGCGCAATCTGGTGTCTCTGGATGTATTGTTGCTCTCAAACCACAGATGTTCTATTTGAATCAGACTCTTTGCCCACGTCCTTGTCGTCTGCAGACTCGAAATGCTCGGGTCGGGTTTGAAAAGAGTCCTAGTCCTCGGAGACCGAAAAGCCACAAAGATTTACAGGCTGACAGTGTCAACACGTATTGCAACTTGTCCCGCAACTTCAGCATTCCTTCGAAAAGGGGCCAAGGTCAGCTTCCTGTAGCAGCTCTAGTTCCCTGGTGTCAGAATATACGAAGAAGAATTCTACACTCTCCGATAGTGGTGTTTGTATTTTTTCAGACCATTTGATACTCTGCACTTTTGCGACTTCACATATTGCTTATCCCGCTGCGGAGATTATTGTGGCTGTCTTCGGATAGGGTCTCGGAACTGTGAGATCGACTGGGTCCGCGACGGATAGTTTTGCCATTGTGATGTAACATCCTTGAACTCTTCTCTTTGTCGTACGAGCTCAGCTTCTCTTCTGGATCGATAGCAACTGCACGCAAAGTGGCGCAAACCTCTAGTCAGCTTTATACAAGAGCTTGATATGACGATTTCAGCAATATTACCTCATGAGAAGATGGGGGGTCGTTCTCCTGTCAATATTCAACATTGATGCTCGACCCTCTTTTACATCATCACCAGGTCGCGCACCAAGAACGATGTTTCCAGATGTGTCGACTTTCCACTTCGATATTTCAGTCGACTCACGCTTATGTGGAGGTTCCTGCTCTGAGGGCCACCTACCATGGGTTTCGTGAAATTCCAGCAATCGTAGGACGTCTTTCATTACCCAAGCTTCGCCCTCGAGCTGTGGCGGGACCTGCAAGGTGCTTGGCAAGATGCCACAAGCGTATTCAGGTTCTTGCCTCAGCCTCTCGAGTACCGTCAAGTCCCGGTACTTGATTGTCGGGTCTGCGTTGAGCTTAGTCAGGAGAATGAAGATGTCATAGACTCTCAAAACCCGATGAACAGTGTACAACCATACAAACATAAAGGTGCGTGGAGAAAGACCCCCAGGATGGAACAACGATATTAAACATTCCAACACTGCATAGAGAGGTGTTCCATGTCCTTCGTCCACACGGTCAATCAACCTCGGAGCATCTTTCAAACAAAGACAAAGCAGATACTTGTCTTTCTCAGTATCCTTGCCGTGTTCGATCCACAGAGACAACAAATCCGATCGACAAGACATTTCAGAATCGTGCTTGCAGCAGATAGGCAAATGTTGAATGGATTTCAACATAGTTAGGACGGAAGTCTCCAATTCGAGTCCGCCATTGACATATCGTGGGTTGAGCAACATGTTGATCGTGTTGCAGGATATCCTCTGGACCTTTGATAAAACCAAGGCGCTTTCCTTTTGCGGCCACAAGCGATCCGACCATTGCCCGCGCCAGATCATGCCTTGCAAAAGGGACTGCCATACATCTTGTGAGACACAAAGGTTGTCCGAGAGACGGTGGCGCAGATATGAATGAATGTCCCAAGTTATCGCCATGAAGATGTCTGCACAATCCTCCTTTTCACACAAGCCAGCTGTCGAAACAAAATCGATCTTGTTATATGAAGAATGTACATCATGTTGAAAGAATTCTGCGGTATAGAACATCATAACAGGGTTTCGTAGCGCCACATTAATCAGGTCCATGAGTGCGTTGTTATCAGCTGGTATTCCATGATCTAGCCGCATGTAACGAACAGAGTTTCGAAACAAGTCAATACTTATTCCGTGCCCCTGTAGCTCCTTCAAGTCATTACGGAGACGCCATTTCGGGTCGTAAGATTGCATGTTCTCAGATGACCAGCCTGAACACTTTGATGTTATATCAATCACTTCTGCTGCGATACGCATCCGAGGGTAGTCCGGGTATTTCTGCTTAAATTCTTCAGGAAGGAAGGCGCGAATCGTGCGCGAATTCCTCAGATATCCTGAAACAGTCTTGTGCATCAACCGCAAATTAAGCTCAACACTCTCCGACTCATCGCCTTCGACAACCTCACCATAAGACCCGATCTTGACAGTGTCAATGAAGGAGGCCAACAAGTTACAAACACGTTGCTGAAATCTTTCCAGGTCTGCCGTGGAGGCGGCACTACCATGGCCAGGTGCCGCGACCTCCAAGTACTGCACGAGTTCTAGTAGATCTGTGACAGCAATCTCTCCGCCCCATTCAGCAATCAGGGTAAGCAGAAGGGCAGCTTCGGATGATTTCGTGGGATCAATCCTTGCAACAGTCAAGTCATACAGCTGCTCTATACCTAGAGGCAATTCTTCTAGAACCTCCCGGCAATGCGCGAGTGACTGAGCGGTTGAAGCAACGTGCAAAAGCTCATCGACCGCGAGCTTGGCCCACAAGATCACTCCCTGGGCCCGTGAGCGGATTTTGTCGCATAAGTTCTTATCGAAAATAGTATCGATGTCCACCAAACGACACGTCCCCTTCTGAATAGCATTTTCGATATAGATGCGTACGCTTGTGTCGTTATGATGATGCATACACAAGGTAGGATAGTCTTGGAAATGTACCTTGAAGGTAGGTTCGAGTCGGCTGGAAACGACCATCTTCATGCCGCTACGGTCTTGCATTTGGAGAAGCAGCTGAACCAGGGACCATTGGTTACCTCTGTATTCATCTAAACCATCGATGAATCCACAGATTTTATAGGGTAGTTGTTGGGCAACTTCACAGTACATGTCGAGCAGCTGGGGCTGGTTAGGAGATATATCGGACATGGGTGCAAGAACATTCTTGTCTGCAAGGAAGTTTTCGGCTTGAGGGAAACGACCAGCCAATTGTTTTAACAAGGCTTTGAGGAGACCTGTAAAGTCCATGGTGTCTGGGCTAGTAGCACGAAAGTCGAAGAAGAATTTGATTATTGTGTGGTTGATCCCATTTTGATCGAGCAATTCTCGGACTCGATGCGATTTAGAGAGGTAGTCCATCAAGGCTGATTTTCCCGAACCTGGCTTACCGCTGATCCAGAAGAACGGCGCCGATGTCAAAAGCCAATCCACGAACGATGTTGACCATATCCAATCGAAAGATTTGACTGGAATCTCTTGGAGGGCGAGCTGTTCTGTTCTGCTATGCATACCCTCGAACGTCAAAGCCTCGTACAGAGCCTTCCTAGATTCGCTATCATTTTGCAGCGTGTAGGTCTGATAGTACGAATGAGAGATGTGCGCGACATCACCCTGTATCACACGGGAATTGCCATATACGAATGTCGAGTCATAATTGCGTGTTCGAGGCACTTCGGGCGACAAGTCTGTATCAGCCATTCGTTTGGTTCCTTGGGCAGCCATGCTGCTTCTGCAGCCTTGTCGTCGATGGCATGTAGACAATGCCTCACTGTGCCCAGTCAAATCAATCGGATGTTATACTCATCGAAAGAGGTGTTGATAGTAGTAGATGCGACAATGATGCGTATCTGCAATTTCTGGCTGCTGGTGATGGTCCCGAGGCTGCGGAAGCGGAGAGGCGGGCAGCTGGGCTGGCACAGCATAGCGACAAAAGCACCTTGCTTTCATTCGCTGCTTGGAAAGATCCTGGCGAAAGCCAAGCCAAGCCTAGTCCATCCGCAATTGGATTCTTTGCTGGACGACCTGACCACTTTCACGTTTAGCTGTTACAGTACAATTCATTCGACGGGTGATCATCGGTTCTTGGGCATTCTTCGCTGAGTGGAGTGCCTAAGTGCTGGCAGTAGAACGGGCAGGAATAGCCCAGATCCACCTCAGCACGTGAGATCAGGTAACCCTGAATCTTGGTATTGAGAAGACAGCCAACTTGAAGACCGAAAGAGACCTCATCAAAGAACACACTCTGTAAAGACTGGCAGTGACGATGAGGCTTTAAAAGACGGAACAAAAGCAAGCATGATAGGAGGTGAGTTCATGGAACGGGCGATATCACTCCAAGCAATCTCAATTAGGCAGCCGTTTCTCGTCGCTCATTGGCTTCTCAATCAGGCCGAGACAAGCCTCCTTAGCGAGCTGACACACCAGCCTACATCCATCGTTGAATGCAACAACCTTGTTTTTTATCAGTTTGTTGAGGGGCCAACCGGTTGCCTAATTCCTCAAGGATTTCTACTCATCGTGTGTTCTGATTTCCTGGTTAACTTTTGAACGTTGTGTACTGTAAAAAAGCTGAGTTGGTGAGCCTCGATTGCTGAAGCCTTCGCCTCAAGGCTGGTGAGGGTGAACTCGTCATCTTCAAGTGGACCGCTATGACGACGTTCAAAACGAAAAGGAGACGAGAACGGTTTAGTTTGAGATCCGAATATACCGTACAGTACGTCAATACCCTAGACATCTAAAATTGCACGTCTCCAATCTTGGAATCTGAAACTCTGGTAGATGCTGGATCCTTCTTAGTGGGCCAAGCTGTGGCGTAGATCGACCAGTGATGCGGCTGGCGACGCAGGGGCTAAAATACGATTGGCACACTTCGGCTTAGCAAGCAGGCTTTTGTGCCCGCGTGTGTGGATAAGGATCGTCGTGACTACCACCTCAGCCACAGCCGCGTGGTGAAATGTTTGTTGACTCTGACGTATCACAGGCGCCTCCTTCCTTACCTAATTAAGCTTTCCAACACAGCAGTGCCCAGTTCTAATCTGACATAAGTATTTGATGTACTTATTTTCGTCCACCATCTTTCTTCTTCATCTTCATCCATTCAAACAACCACAAGTCCTTCATCTACATTCTCAGACAAAACTTCCTCTACCAATCCACCCTCTCCAAACCAAATAATCCACAACCCACAATCAAAATGAAGGTCTCAACATCTCTCATCATTGCCTCCGCCGCTGGTCTCGGTGCAACTCAAGACCTCAGCTCTGTCATCTCCTCCGGCGCGAGCGTAGCCAGCACATTCATCACCGGCGTTCAAGGCACCGCAACAAGTGGCGTCTCCTCTATCATTTCCTCCGCCGCCTCCCAGCTCTCCTCCATCAACTCCGCAGCCAGCTCTAAAGTATCCTCAATCACATCCGCCGCCGGCGGTGTCTCATCCTCCATCGGTAGCGTAGCCGCCAGTCTCTCCAGCCAACTCTCAACTGCCGACGCCAGTGGCAAGGCTTCCATCAGCTCTCGACTCTCCAGCCTGAGCGCTAGTGGCTCTTCAGTTGGTTCATCCGTCCAGAGCGCAGCATCAAGCGTTGGTTCCAGTGCCGTTTCGACCGCCAGTGCCGCAGGCAGCAGTATCACATCCGCTGCCGCTAGCAAGGCTAGCTCTGCTTCCAGCGCTGCTGGCGCCGCTGCCAGCTCCGGATCTTCCAGTGGTGGCTCAGCCGCCAGTTCTGCCACCAGCGCTGCCAGCTCTGCTACTTCCAAGGCTGCTGCTGATATCATTGCGCTACCTGCTGCTGGTGTCGTCGGTAGCTTCTTCTTGGGTATTGCCGCTCTTTTGTAAATACAAACAAATAAGTTGTGAATTAGCATGAGCATGTTCATGGTTTTAGGCGAAAGTTTACTACGATACCAGATCAGTTTTTAATCATGCACGGGTTGATTGTGGCATAGATAGTCGGCTACATTAGTTAGCTGGGCTTCGGTATGGATCTTTTCTAAACGATTCAGAAGAATGTATAATTGTTTCAACCTGTTCTATTGTCTCTCCTCCTTTTCACTATTTCTTTATTCTTTGTTCCTGAATGTTGTCTCGCAATGTGTTTGCCAGATTATATACCAAATCTTTTTCTGTACATACTATGCCCTTCTACATGCCTGCACCATTCTCATTCCATTGCACCAATCTTGAGCTCACCTACAGTACGTTGTCCCATCCGGCCGTCGCTCCCTTCCACATCTCACGCACAGTCAATAGTGTCTTCTGCACCCAGGACAGTTCCACCGTAACACATCCCTTGCACTCTGTGCTTTTGAAACAGAGTTTGTTTCCCAGCTGACGACGGATGATATCACGCTCTGTGCTTCATTAGGATATCTCACAGTCGCACTTTCGACCTGGTGTATTCCTCGACTTGCTACCCAACTCCCAAGCTCAATGGATGATTTTGACTAACTACCCTCAGCACGAGGAAAGAATCAACGCCGAGATTACGAGGTAGCATACTGTAGTTGAGCATCAAAGCGTTTCCGAAAGATGTTGACGCTAGAGCGATCGACCTGCAGAGATGTACACTTAGCTCATGGAGCTAACGATTGATCTTGCGAAAAGTAGTGGTACTTTATGCATGATAATCAGGAAGTGTTGGAGTGACCTCGGAGAAGAAGTGGAAAGTTCTGTGCATCATGCATGCATGCGTGCGGGATAGTGCATGAGTTGCCTTCTTCGTTATACCAAGTACCTCCACTGATGTTTATTCGCTTTTGGTTGCAACACATTACGAGCTGAGAGTTTTTGCAGATTGACTGATGCTTGCGTAGTGTGTAACCAGTTGCATAAAGAACCAAATACTGCATGCGTAACATCAAACAAATAGATCAAGCAAGGAAGGTGATCGACAGTTTGAATGACTTGAACAATATAGACAATTCAACGTAATAGCAGTACAGTAGTCTAATCATCCCATCAATATTCCAGAACAGTCCAATATCAGTCTTGATGCCTACGTTATATTCCCAGCTGATGACCTTCCCCTGCGCCAAATTCCCAGCAGTCGTTGCGTGTCAAGTAGTGTGACAATTGGTATCATAATATAAAATGCAAATTTCCCAGGTTCCCAAAACTCCCTCGTTCATTCTCATTCCCTCGTAATCGTACAAATTGTGAACCAAACTATTATGACCACCTCCGTGAATCCATGTCCTTGGTCCTCTTTGGATCTCTTGTGGGAGCATCGTGATGGTGAATAATAGCCTTTGGTCTTGGTGTTGGTCGGGTCTGTGAGCTTATTGTAGAGTCTCTCCGGGAGGTGTAGCTTCTGTCTGACTCACTACGGGTGGAGTAGGACATGCTTGACCTTGACGAAGACATGGTGGTGGTTGTGTGCTGATTGGAATTGATGTTTGATATTTTCTGGACAATGATAAGGAAGGGCTTCTGTTGGCTTGATGGTGCTGTGATAGTAGGTGAAGTGTGAGCTTTGAGTGGCTTGATGTGACTTCTTATACAGATGTGGATGGTGTGGATGAGGCTGAGTTTTCCCCGGTGGGTTAGGTCAATGGGGCGGATTTGACTTGGCTGAGTGATTGAGGATTTGGTCTGTTCAAGTCGTGTTGGGTCGTATTGTTGGTTTGAGAGGTGTAAGATGAAGAAAGGATACTGGAATCATGCAATATATAGTAGAGGAAGAGGGGGTGGGAATCAAGTGAATTTGTGACTCTTTCGCAAGTACCCAGTCATGCAAATCAGGCAGAAAGTGGGCGGAACAGGCACAGCTGTTTTAGCAACCTGCAGCGGAGCCACTTCATGCGAGGTTAACAATATTCCGACTCAGATGCGACGAAACGAGGAATCGACAATGGTGGAAAGCTTTCTCGCATTAGCTTAGGCAGAAGTAGAAGTTTCGCTTGGGACAAGAAGTTGAACCGATGGTCATAACCAAGACGACGCTTCAAGGGATGGAAGGAGAAAGGGCACGGATTTGGAGCACAAGCTCGGAGCATTATTGGACAGTCTCATGGGCAATGTGAATGTCACAACACGATGGCATCTCAAGCGTGAGAGGGTTTTCAACTTGAAACGCGTCGAACAAAGCATGACAATCATGGCTCATCCGAAAAGCATGACGTACCATGATTTGTAGACAATGATGAAGAGTTGAAAGGACAAGAAGCCTGTTGCTCATGGCAGCCTAGTTTTATTTAGCTCCGGCACTTCATCAGCGACCAGTGAGCATAGCCCGGCGAGGAAGCCTTCTGGGCCAGACTGGGTACAGCCCTTGACCAGAAACGCGCTATCGCGTGAATGCAGACCTTGAATGGTTGCCCAGTTTCCTGGCTTGGTCCCTGCACCCACTTAACTCTTTTGCTTCTTGGAGGATGATGTTCCATTGCTTTCATTCCACTGCCCCTGAGTCCTTCGGCGATCTTTTGCATCACTTTCTTGTTGATCTTCATGACCTTGACTGGTGCTCACCTTTGGCCCGGTGCTGCAAGGAGGACATCACGGTCATCGGTCTTCCGGGCACGCCGGGGCTTTGTTCTGCCCTCAGAAGCCGTTCCATGGGGCTCCATATCAGCTAGCACGGCTCTTGCCGTGGTGCCGGTTTGCTGGATTTGAAGCTGTGATACCCGCCACGTTTGCACAGCCATTGATTGGCGCAGCCACCGCTCGCTTCATTCACAGCTATCTCTTTTCTCCTCTGTCTGTCTCCAGCAAAATAGCAGCGTCTTGTTCAACTGATGGTGCCACGAATTTGGGTCTCAAATGGTTACATACATACATGATAATTCTATAACCACAGTTGTACTTTGTGTCCGAGGTTCTCTGGCGGTGAGAAGATGGCAATACAGCTTCTCATCTCCCCACTAGCCACTCTACAAAGTACCACAACCGTATGGTAACGTCTTCTCTGGAGTCAATTCCACCCCACCGCTCTACGCTGTACACGCTCAGTGCACTCTGCTTGATCACACGACTGCTCTGAAAGACGAATAACCTTTTCAGTGCCATCACTGAATCCACAATGCAGCGGAGCAGTCCACAAGCCGCAAGGCGTGTGATACGTATCATCCCATGTATGTGAGCTTCTTGAACCCTCCATTGAAGTTATCGTCGCCTCGTCTATCATGCGGTACTTACTGCTCGGATACAATTCGGACACCACACGAAAATTCCTTTGCTTGAGCATCGCAACAAACATATGGTCGCGCCTTTCGTTCGAAATATCCAAGGATGAAAACGCTAGATTTTACTCTACCACAAGAAATGGTGAGTAGACATTCATGTCACGTTCACAGCTCTTGTCACAGATTTCAATTTTGGCAATGTTTCTTGACGGCCGAGTTAGGCTCCCTGGAAACACGCACTACTATCTGTTGCATTTCTCCTCCTCGAGGCATCAGCAAAGTTTGCTAACAGGCCAATGTGACTGATGATATTCGTCTGAGCAGCAGGATGGTGAACTGCAGTTCAACATCTTGCGGACACACGTTGCTTTTGATTCCACAGCACGCACCGTAACCTGCTGATCATGTCACAGAGTTCACACCAAAGACGATGCTCTATTAATAAATTGGCTATGCTCAAAGTGAGGCTTGCTAGCCCGCGGTAATCCTTTGGAGCCGAAACAAGAAGGTCAGCTGGCAGTATTGGCGAACTCACTTGGTGACATTGCAATGCAGATCACGTTTGAGTCCCCCAACACCAGGCTTATACGATTAGACGATAGCGCCTGCCCCATGTTTCATGTGTTTTGTCGAAAGCGAGTTAAGCTGGAAGGAAAGTTCCATTCCATGCATTCTCAGGTCAAAGACAAGTGTTTATGGGAAAGGTTTCAGGAAGTCCCTGCCCGTCTCGTCGCTATTGACAACAGTCCACATAAGCATCATCCAGCACAATCCTCCTGAGAAACATTGTATCCCTTCTCTACTTTCATTATTGGTGCAACTACAAAATAATGCGCAGCTATATCATTGCGGCTTCCTACAGACCACAAACCACAGATGGTGGTTCGCCTATCTTGATCTGCCGCCGGAATCGTCTCGAACCTTTCCGTTCAGTCAGGCCTTGGCGGAGTTGACTATGAGTTATTGCATGTGCGAACTGACGCCTTGCAGAATACTGCACCCTTTTTAATTGTTGAGAGCTACCAATGGCAACAGCCAACTATTCGTGTCAATCCTCGACCTGCCCCCAACCATTGAGCGCTATCTTTTGGAGTGACCACCGACATTGTTGACGGTCGGAGCTCGTACGAGTCTGGGTAATAGCACGAGGCTGGGTGCGAAAGATGCATACTGTGGTTTCGAGCATCGACATAGCAATCCCATCATCCTGACTGAATCTAGCTGGACGTACTCCACAAGCTGTAGCACGTCTCTCCAGAGTTGCTGACGCGTGCACAATATTTGTCCTCAACCACAAGACACGTTCTCAAGCCAAACCTCCTTCAGCGGTGGGACCAATGATCTCGCCATAACAACAAACAACATCAATCAAACACAATCTCAAAGCATCCTGGTTTGTTCGTATTGGTAGATGAACGGTCAATCGCCATACTTTACATGCATTATTCTCACAACAGTCGACCTGGTACCCTCAACTCCGCGCTAAGATTGCGACAAAATCCTATCTCAAATCTCGCTGTGCAGGTAGAGATGTCATGATAAGATCGCAGGGAGTTTGCTTCTCCTTAACCGTAGGAGCAAGGCGTCGACCGACTTTTCTGAAGGCGAGTCCTCTGGTAGGCCGTACATGTCGACGTCTGCTTTGAGCTGGCGTGTGACGGCGCAAATGGTTTCAATCTGTGCTGGAGTCCAAGATGACGACCATACCTAGTATTATGAGGCGTAGTCAGCTTCATTTTGTTTTCTTTGCTAATTTGTGGTGTGCGAGCACGGATGAAGTGACTTACCAGCATGTCTGGCTGCAGATCTCTTACCCGAAATCTGACGTCTTCAAGACCTTGTACCGTCAGTCTTCGGCCCGTACATGTGGTAATAGCCACTTACGGTCACAGTTTGCTGCATGAATGACAACATACTTGTCGCCTAACATCTCGGCCAACCTCTTCACCATGATCGAGGCTTTCTCAGGGTGTCTGCTCACAGTGACTAGCTTGTACGGGCGGGCCATGGAGGCAGAAGACATGATGTGGATCTTGGTCATAACGACGACTTTGAGTTTATATACCAATGTATAAATATATGAGAAACGACTTGACCCAGTTTATGTATTGGTGTGCGACGGGCAATCTTTCGCGAACGAATGCAAATCGTGAGCGACGTGCCCAAGGCACTTATCTCATCTTCAAAAGAAAAAATTGCTTCCGCAGCAATCAGATCTAAGCGAGAACATGTCCGTGCCGGGAGACGGATAACGGCGCACGGGAATCTTTTACGTCCACCAGCTAGGAGCAGTCCTCATTCCACAAGGTGAGTCGTGGTACATGAGATAGTACAGACATGTGCGCAGTGAAGTCAGCAGCTCTACAGTACCCACTGCCATGTTGCAACCTTGAGCTATGACACGACAATAAAAACTCCGAGGTTTGGCTTGCGCTAGGGGCGTCTCGAAATGGAACTCGGAGTTATCAAGTACAGCATAGCAAATGTAGTTACTGGCATCGCATACAGTACTTGTTACAGTAGATGTAACGAGGATCATTGTGGGTAAGGTGATTGGACATTTTAATCGAAAGCTTACATCACTTGCAGACTTGTGGTCTTAATGGCGGCTTTCGCTCGGCCAAATATGGTTTCGGACTGTTGACTCGCCATGCAGAAGTCATGTTCAAGTTTGCTGTGCAATATTAGCAAAAATGGTTGGTACGGAAGCATTCTTCTCTTTGCTCGGATACTCATTACAGTACAACACGATCCGCGTGGAAGCTGATTGCGGGACCAAGTCGATAATGTGGGGGTGCAACGGCACCCAGGTCATGCATAAACCCCAACTCACCCTTGTCTGACTCAACTTGGTTTAGAAGCATGGATGGCTAATTCATCTGCCGAGCCGCAGCTATTTCGTACATAGGTACCTATGCCACTCACAAGTCTCGTACGCAAACTCCAAGATTGCCATGCATAACATCGAACACAGCATGCCAAATACGCCAATTAGGATCAATCATGCTGTGAATGGACAATCAGCCCTAACGGCAACTCTTTTCCAATCAACCGAACGTACGGCGTCTCGAATCGACTCCGAGAGTAGAAATACCACGGTAAGAGCTGGATGGGAAGGATCAAGGAACACGATTTCTTGCTCCATCGATCTGGAGTCACTGTCGAGAAGCTTACTAATTACATGCACGTCGACTGCTGCAAAGTTGAACACGGCACCGGAAAGGCTCGCCTAAGTTACGGATAATTTGGAACGGTGCTTTTGTATGGACTGTCAGTTTCCTTGGCCAAGCAAAGTACAGCAGGACACGGAAACATTTCAAGCCTAGCAGGTCACACCAAAAGCGGCGGAGATAACGGCTATCCACCACATCGAAACAATCGGGCTACCAAGTAGATCACATCCAGGCAAACGCGTTGGCTGCCGTTTCCCCGGACACGGTAGCTTCACAGGAACAAGGAAACGTTCCACTGCATCAGAAAAAGCGACAACATACGGAAATTCCTCGGCGAGTATAGGATAACTATGACAAATCATCCACACCACCAAGATGGTGCTGCAGCAGAAGTGACACGGAACTCTCCTGGCCACATGGCACCCTTGAAGATATGCATCCTTGGTGCTGGTATGGCAGGACTGACTTCGGCGCTAGCTCTTGCCAAAGCCGGCCTTACAGATATTGAGGTATACGAATTCGCTTCGGATTTAGGCTTTGTGGGTGCGGGCATCCAGATGGCGCCTAACATGGCTAGGGTATTGGACAGACTTGGTGTATGGGGACCTATCGCCAAAGAGGCTGTGGTCCTGAATGAGACGAGCATCAGAGAGGGCGCTACTAATGAAGAGCTTGGACATGTTGACCTTCGGTACATTGTAAAGGCGTATGGTTATGAGCATATGGTGGGACATCGAGCTACACTGGCTAGTGGTATATACGACGGGTGCAAGCGCTATCCTGACGCTATCAAGTTTCACTTCGGCACGCAGGTTCAGGATGTGATTGTGGACGGTGACAAGCCGTCGTTCAAGGCACTTTCGAGGAGCGATCCCACAGCACCGCCAAAAGAGATCACATGTGATGTCTTGCTTGGAGCTGATGGAATCAAGTCCGTCACCCGGAGTGCCATAATGCGTTTCTTGAAGGCTGACGATGAGATTGTTGACACAGGCCAGGCTTCATACCGAATCGTGCTTACTAGAGAGCAGATGTCCAGTGATCCCGAGCTTCTGGATCTCATCGAAGGAGATAAGGTGATCCGATGGATTGGGGAGAAGAGACACATCATCGCTTATCCCGTGTCGAGCAAGCAGATTTACAACATTTCCACAGCACAGCCGGACACGAACTTTGCAGCCGCACCCACAGCGACATACACCACAAAGGGCTCGAAGCCAGCTATGTTGGGAGTGTATGGCGATTACTGCGACATGATCCAGCGAATGTTGAATTTAGTCCCTGATGGTGAGGTCTGCGAGTGGCGGCTCAGAGTGCATGCTCCGTTGCCGACGTGGGTTGTCAACACCACGGCATTGGTAGGTGATGCTTGCCATCCAACACTTCCTCATTTGGCACAGGGTGCTGCGCAAGCCATAGAGGACGCTGCCGTCCTTGGGGTTGTGCTGAGCAGGATTCCTGACACAAAGAGAGATACCATCCACAAAGCATTGAAGATCTATGAGAAGGTCAGGAAGGAACGGGCCGAGACTTTGGTTGCTCTGGCCGCTGAGAGCGGTAAAAACCTGCACCTAGGGGCGGGTGCGGCAAAGGAGGAGCGGGACAAGCAGTTTGCCGCTCTGAGATCTGGAGGTGGCACTACAGTTCCCGATCGGTGGGCGGATGCTGAGGTGCAGAAAAATATCTATGGGTTTGACTGTCAAAAAGCTGCGGAAGAAATGTTTGAGAAAGAGTTCGGAAGCGTGTAACTGCAAGGCTGTATTCTTGTCAGTAGTGTTTCAACGTTAGCGGGTTACCCGGAGTTTGCAAAGTCACGTACGTATTATTGTCGTTCAAAGTAGTGGCGGTTTCACAATCAGCTTATAAGTGATAAAGGAGTTCTAAACCCTCCAAGTCAAGCACAAATACAACCAATATTTCAGGTAGGCTTGAGTCAGCCTCGGCAGGGATCAAGTGGAACTCAAACAATGCTTAAAGGAGTCCACGAGGCTGTACCTAGGTATTCCCGAAGGAACTTGTGGTTATTGGTAGGCCATGACTGAACAAGTGATGCGGCGTGTTATGTCATACCTGTTGTGCCTGCCATTGCGTTTATCGCTTGTGAAATTCGAGAACCATCACGAAACAGTGATACAACGCATTGGATATTTTGCTTCACTTACAATCGCCACTTTTTTCTGACGACGCGATTGACAAACCAATAATCTCGTCAATTATTACATTTCCTTCGAGACAGTTAATCTTTCTCTCACGGACCTCCACGACATCACACGAAACTCATCTCGACCGGCGCTTTTTAACTAGGTACTGCTCACTACAGCCTTTGCCCGAAGCACAACCAGGGACAACCCGAAGAACTCGAGGATAGGAAGTTTAGGATGGACGAAGCCATCGCTCAGATGGTGGCGTTCACCGATACAACTCCCGATCGGGCGGCACAATATCTGCAAGTCACCGACGGAGATGTGGAACAGGCCGTTTCGCTATTCTTCGAAAGTGGTGGAGTTGATCTGGGTGGCCCTACTACAACGGCAACGCAGCCCAGTGCACTGGCTGGCTCAGGCGATGCATCAAATCCGATCAACCTCGACGATGACAACCTAGACAACCACGGTCCGGTAGCCACGACCTCTCGATCAGTTGCCCCAGCAGCTGTTGATGATGACGAAGCTATGGCCAGAAGATTGCAGGAAGAGATGTATGGTGCTGGTGGAGAAGAGCATACTGTCAGAGCACCTCTAGCACGTCAAACCGAAACCTTGGTGGGACCAGGCGCATCAGAGTATTATGGAGGATCTTCGTTGGATGAAGCCATAGAAGAAAGAATGCAATCTTTCCAGAGTAGAAGAGGTAAGACAATCAGCCCCTACCCGTGCCTATAACAGTACTAACGGATTTAGGACGACGTGCGCCTGGCATCTTCAACCAACAGCCTACCTCACGAATATGGCAAGAAGGCTCAAATCGAGAAACACTTGCAGAGTCTACAGGAGGTGCCTCAGAATCCAATGCTAGAGCTCAACGCCTCGCCCGTCTATTTGCACCGAACTGGGAACTCATGTTTAATGGCTCATGGGACAATGCCAGAGACGAAGGCAAGGACGAAAAAAAGTGGCTGTTGGTCAATATTCAGAACGAGAAGGTTTTTGACTGTCAAGTGTTGAATCGAGACATCTGGAAGAATGAAGGCATAATCGAAACTGTACGGGAAAACTTCATATTTTTGCAGTATAGCAAGGACGATCCACGAGCGGATCAGTACTGTCAATACTATTTTCAGAATGCCGAAGTCGAGGATGAATACCCGCACGTTGCAGTTGTGGATCCCAGGACCGGTGAACAAGTCAAGCTCTGGTCGAAGAAAATGCCAGGGGCTGCTGAGTTCTTGATGCAATTGCACGAATTTCTTGATCGATACAGCCTGGAAAGTCATGCGAAGAATCCTGTTGCGAAGCGAAAGTCAGAGGCGAAAAAAGAGAAGCCGGTTGATCTGTTGACTGAAGATGAACAGCTAGAACGAGCATTACAAGCCAGTATGGCTGGCCAGGCAGATACGCTGAAAGTGCCTGACGAAGATCCTGATGACCTGACGCGAAGTGTCGGCGATTTGAGAGGTAAGAAGGAGGATGTTGATATGACTGAGACAGAGGTTGGGACAAATGGTACCGAGACAAGTCCATTTGCGTCAATACCCTCCGATATGCCTCACGATGAACCACCAACAGGACCAACAGTCACAAGGATCCAATTACGACATCCAAGTGGTCGGATTGTAAGGCGGTTCGAAGTGTCGGATCCTGTACAGCGGATTTTCGAGTACCTCAAGGCCTCACCGATTGAAGGAAAGGAGGGCGCAGAGTTTGAGCTAGTGTCGATGGGGAAGAACTTGATGGAACAACGTGACCAAACGATTGAACAAGCTGGACTAAAGAATGCGAGTGTCATGGTCGAATTCCTAGACTCGTAAGGCAAAATCGAACGCGGAGCATAGCCTTGAGAGATGGGATCTTGGTATGGGCATAGCAGCGGAGTTACAGATACGGTCTGCGGTCTTGGTTGTCCCCCTTTTTAATGGTCATCTGACATCGACACGACATACCCCATGTGATATGTGAGGATGATAGAACGCAAAAAGACGAATGCTAGATAGATGTTACTTGTTCCTTGGTTCCCTTCTAGAAAACCTCTAGGCACCATGGCACACTTCTTGTACAGAAAGAAGTTAACGATAAATGGATTGAAATGATGAGACAATGAAAAATGACATCCAGTGTCATATTACAGTAATTCCAGCAAGATAATTCTTGATGAGATGGCTGTTTCGTCCGTGCATCTTCACCTGAAAGTGAATTAATCTAAGTGTGACAGGATGAGAGAACGGGAGAATGGGAGAACGAGGTAGGATGCAATCTTGAACATATTTTCATTTTTCATGACAACGTTTTGTGGTATGAAATGGTGGTTACGTGGAGATGTCGAGCTCACGACGTTCAACGGTATCCCGTCAACCTCGATTCTGCTGAATAGTATATCACCTCTCGTCTCTGCCTCTACTGAGTCAGAAGAAACTCCTGATATAGAGCTATATTCTGAGCAGCATGTATAGACTCCATCCACATCATGTGCAACTCTTGACTGTCCGAAGATGCCATAATAGTCACATCGTATTGTGTTCGTACTCCGCAAATGCAACTTCAATAAAATCGCTTATCGCACAATACCCTCGAATCGAGTCTTGAACCATTTGATGGTATCTTGCTTGCTAACTTTGTGGGATCGGCCGACGGGCTTCTGGGCTCGTCTTCGTCGGGCAACTCGGGCACCTGGTCTTGTCCTGTACACATATTGTCAGCATCGTTTCTTTACAATTGCCTCCGCTCTTGTTCAAGTCCTCATATTCAGCAACCTTTTGACCCTGGGCTTGAACGACAAACGTTGTCAAATGTGGATGATGTAGGTGAGTCTTACATGCAAGCATAGAAATCCATTCCGTAGATACCAATGGCTGGGTCGTACTTGATTCCCAAATCGATGTGTTCGGAAATACCGAAACCGAAGTTGCCAGTCTCGGAGAAGTTCTTCGCTCGTAGTTCATATTCCTTGACCTTAAGACCTCGCTCGATGATTTCTTCGGCCTTAGGTCCTCGGACCGTAACGTGTACGGCAATCTTTTCGTTACGTCGAATACCGAAAGATCGGACTGTGTATCGGGCCTTGCCTGTAGACGACTGTTAGTGGCTGTGCGCATGAATTGTGATTGTGCGCGTAGAATGTTTCTCTAAGGGTTTGACGGATTTTCGGAGATAGGTTGACGTACTGTAGACGGGAGTTTGACCAGACAGTTGTTCCAACACCTTTGCAGCTCGAGTAAGACGATCACCAGACTCGCCGACAGAAATGTTCAAGACGAGCTTGTCAATTCGGAGTTCCCTCATAGGGTTTGAGCTCTTGTCGTTGCCTTCCGCCATTGTGATTAATGTGCGGTGTTAACGATTGCGACAGAGTTTGATATCGAAGAGAGGAAATGTGGTGAAGTCGTCGTGGGTTGATGATTTGCCAATGTGGTTTGGACGATTTTCAGAAATGGCACTTGTGGATGCTTGGCACAAAGCGCAGGAAAAGTAAGCTAGTACATTTTAGGAAATTTTGAGGTTTGCGGGCGTGACTGCAGAAAGTACCTCGCGAGTTTTGAAGGCTGCATACCATGATACTTATTGTTGCAGGTCTGTTGAGAGGTCCAAATTGCTTGTTCGAGCCTACTAGAGACTCCATTGTCATCTTGTAGCCATCGGCTTGCACTGTAGAAAAGCTGCGGCTTGTATACAACATTATTTTTGTACACCGATCAAAGTCGCCTTTGAGCGCAAAGCAGCAAGCATGGCGAACAAACAGGGAAAGATGGTAAGCACACCGGAGCTCGAGAAGAATAATACTAATAGCTGTGTAGCAAAACTTGATCAACTACCGCATGCGCATTACTCTCAATGACGGACGACAAATGACAGGTCAAATGCTGGCATTTGATAAACACATGAATCTCGTTCTTGCCGACACAGAAGAGTTTCGAAAAGTACGAAGCAGAGCAAAGTCTGGTGCTCCTCCTGCACCTGGCTCAGCAGCGGCGACTATCACTGATCAGGAGGAAAAGCGAACACTAGGGCTGGTCATTTTGAGAGGGACGAATATTGTATCGTGTTCTGTCGAAGGACCACCACCGTCAGATCCGTCAGCACGTCTCGGCGCAAGTGCTCCTGGTGGGGCTCCGGTTGCGCTACAAGCTGGTCAAGGTATCAGCAGACCAGCTGGACGAGGTTTGCCTGTTGGACTCGGAGGACCAATTGCTGGTATTGGTGGACCACCCCCTGGTGGCTTTGGATTTCCGCCTGCTGGTGCGCCGCCGCCTGGATTTGGGAGAGCGGCGCCTCCTGGGGGGTAAGTGACACCTTTGAAGTTGTGCTTTGATACACGCTAATCAGGATTATAGACCACCTGCTGGCTTCCCTGGCCAAGCTCCACCGTTCCAACCACCACCAGGATTTGGTCGTGGTGCTCCTCCTCCAGGATTCGGTGGGAGATGATGGACAACACTCTAAAGCTCGAATTGAATCTATCAAACACATACAAGGCGACGGACCCAGCAAATTCCGCGTAAAGCCTTGTCAAGCGAAGGAGATTCTGCAATTTGATTCAGTACACCAAGCTGAGCAGAGCCGGAATCACGTGACATATCGACAAAGGAAGGTTTGTGTGTTGCGACCTCAGTCCGCATTCAAGCCTCGAAGGCTCTACAGTGAGTAATAAGGAGAACAGAGAGGAGGAACCCAGAATGTCCATGACTGGACTAAGAGAGCTGGGGCGAAGGGGATATTCTCATTTCGTGCGCTAGAGCTGCTATCAGTATCAGGAGAGAGTGGGACAGACACCGTCAAGATTCTGCGGAATATCCATCGAACCAGAGTAAAAGTCCAGCGTAGCAAGCGACGACGAAATCAAACAGGAATGCCATGTTCTATGGCTGCTTAAACACATTCTACAGTTTCCGTTTTTCGTAATTGAGGGACCACGTGACATGTGTTCAGGGTTGCGCCGAAGTGTGGAGGTCGCTGACCCCGGGCCTCGAAACGCAGCTTCAACTTGAGTCAGCAATAGACCTATTCGCACACTTACTGTCGCTCATTACACAGTCGCAGCTCTCCCTTTCACACCCTCTCGTGTACGTCTTCGCACCGACTGAAAGTATGGCGGCAGCAATCAAGGCCGTGAATGCGAAGATTCGCTCCAACAAGGTGTTGGATTACTTTTGCTCGACACGTGAGTTTACCCGACGGACGACAACAATCGTGCACAAGAGTTGAGGGCGCAGCACTCTACATGTCCAAGAACACAGCTTGTAATGGTGTGGACGGGTTAGTGAACAAGCAAAAATGGAAGCTGACCTCTCCTCGAAACAGATTTCTGGGGACCGGCCTCGAATTTCGGTATTCCTCTAGCAGCCATTATGGACACTCAGAAAGACCCTCAGATGTGAGTCAAACTTACTTCAAGTCAATTATCTTGCAATGCGCATTCTAGCACCAACACCAACAATTCCGATCATCCCTGCATCCCTCCAACGATGTCCGAACCGTCACTAACCAACGTATTTGTAGTATTTCCGGCACAACTACAGCAGCTTTAATGTTCTACTCCGCCACATTCATGCGATACGCCATGGCTGTGACACCAGCGAACTACCTCCTATTCGCCTGCCATTTCGTTAACGCTGGAGGTCAAGCCACACAATTTTACAGATGGTACGATTACTGGTATATGGGTGGACAAGCAAAATGGAACCAAATCAAAGCTGAGACAAAAGCGAATGTGCCTTCTCTTGATCAGGCTAAGGATAAGATGCAGCAGGTTACCCAAGATATCAAGGACAAGACTGTGGGTAGATGAACATAGGGGTATATGAATTGATTGAGGTTGGTTGGTATGATGTACAGCTGTGCAAAGTGTCGAGGAGCCTGAGCTATTACACTTTTTGATATGCTGGTGGATGCAGCGTCTTCTTTGGGAAATGGCGTGGCGCTGTTTGTATATTGAATCGAAATGACATATTCAATATAAGCACATTGCGTTCAACTAATCTGTTTGAGCAGCTATATCAGCTTTCTGTCTCAACCTACCATACCACATCCGACTCGTCGAGGTCAAATCCAGCATCCCCTCAAAGCTGTACTGCAAACCTGCTTCAGAAGGCTTCTCTCAAAGAGCTGACCAGAATAACCAGATCCTGAGCACCCACCACCTGTGTCCGTCTCAAATGATCAAAGTTCCGAGAACCACCATGCTCAGAACATCATCCACAATTTGGCCGTTCACCTCCGAAACCAGGACATCAGTCCTTGACAATCAAGCAAACTAATCACAACATGCAGCTCCCACATCCGAGTCGATGCTCCCATTCCTCTCTCTCCCACACTCCTCCGTGCTCCACACTCCGAAGCGTCGTTTTTTCCTTATCTATACAAATCAACTTATGTATCTACAGCTCTTCATTTACACACCATGCACACGCCGCATGTGAGTTCCGCAATCCACTCTGCCCTCAAACAGCTGCCTATACTTCTTTCTCATCCGGCACATATACAGTACAGTACGTGTTTGTTTCCTACTTCGTCAGTGGTTGAATACAGACCACGATGACTCTTAGCTCGTTACCACATTCTCAATGCATGCGTGTGGTTTGTCAGAAGTACTTAAGTGGCTTGTTTATATCTACCTACCTAGGCACTTCATTTACTAGGTGCAGTTCGTGACTTGATTTGTTTAGCATAGCATCATTTGGACATGTACTTCATGTGTTCACATCCGATGCTCCGCTTCAACCGGGCGAACCCACTCTCGACCTCTCGGAAACGAACAGTATCAGAGCGACTCAGCTGTGCAGAGCCATGATCACCATCGCGCCTGGTGTCTGCAGTGCCCAGCTCCGTTATTCCAGCTCCATTGGTTGGACCTTGCATTTCAGCCACATGTCTACCTTGTCCGCTCAACTCAGGTCGTTCAACGACAGATCCTGTTCTGGCTGCTAGTTCCGGTTCATCTTTGTAACTGCTACCCAGGACCGTAGGTGTCGAATGGTACGTGGTAGGATCCTCCTTTACTTTCGCCTTCTGGTCAAGCTTGACGAAGACACTGTAACCTTTCCTCCTACACCACCATATTAGGAGAATGATCAAGGCCAGACCAACGGCCCCTGCGACCACTCAACCCGCGATTGCACCAACGTTGGCGTGGGAGGTTGGACTTCCAGTTGCTGAGCTAGAGGATCCGGACCCGGAAGCTGTGCCTGTGCCACTACTGCTGGTTGCAGATGTCGTGCTAAGCACACTGGCAGTATTGAACAATGTTGGAGTTGCTACGCCACTCGTGAACGGGACGTCACTCGCAGCGCTTGCACTGGCGAAGGCAACACCGTGATGGAGGGTCGCGTTCGAAGGATCCAGAACTTGATCAATAACGTGAATGACTCCATTAGCGACCAGAACATTGGCTTGAATGACCCTGGCATTGTCAACGTAGATGACGCCGTTGTTATCAGTGGTCACTGTGATGTTGATGCCTATAGACAAGATTAGTCTCGTGTGACAGTTATTTCGTTTAAAGAGCTTGAGATCCGTAAAGAACCTTTTGTTCGGGGTCCACAGAAAAAACAATCGAGAAGGACTTACCCTGCATTGTCGTTACTGTTCCCTTCACAAACTGGTCTGAGTAAACGGGAAGTGGAGCAGCCAAAATATGATATGACATTGTCTGCGTTAGTTGAGCAGTCGACAGATTGGCTAGATTACCGCCAATTAATTGAAATGCTTCATTGGACAGTATGAGGCATGTCATATCGAGATTTTGAGTGATCGGTTCTATGAGATTCAGCTGCGTCAGTGCCCCCACAGCAGCAGTCAGGTTGAGTGCGACACCAGTCGCAGAGATGTTCTGCGGTAGGTTTAAGAATTGGTTCATAATGAGAATGGAACCATTGTTGAAAGGCAGTGAAGCGTTTACCAAAGCCTCTTGTCCTAGTCCCGGAACAAATGCATAGAGGAGACCCGCGTCCGGGATAGCCCATACCCTTTGGCCTCCCGTTACATTGGCGAATTCTCCAGGCTGTAGATTGGATGGTATGAAAGTTGGTTTCGAAATGCGAGAATAATTGCCTTGCAAGACATGATATAACTACAACACAATATCAGCCTAATAAACCTTTTCAAGAAAGCTAAAGAGCGCCTGATGAAACGGATGCACCTTACCAGCAAGGCTGGAAACGAGTCCTCGAGATTCGCGGCGGCAGAAGAGTTTAAAAAGGCTGATACGGCAGCATTGTTAGGAGCCAACACGGTTATGTTCGTGTATGACGATAAGGCTGAAAGATAAGGCGATATCAAATCTGCAAATCCCGAGAGATCAGAGCGACTTGCGATCGCCTGCTGCAAAGACTGTGAGAATACCGAATTGATGCAGGTTCCTCCTACTAGTAGGCTGCGCAGTCTCACCATCATGGAAGACTTAGGTTATGAGAAAATGAACACAGTCATACCAGAAGTTGAAGTACAAGCAGGAGGAAATGGTTAGGTCTAACTTAATGTCTCAAAGCTCACTCTCGAACCACGGGACCATGTGCACTGATGAAGAGAGGATTCGCGTCCGGTGGTAGACATCAACTAGCTGATAACGACTTACTGTAAATTCCTTTAATGCGTTATACGGCCGTGTGGTTGGAACATCATTTAGCTGCATTGGCTAAGCCTCTATCCGACATGGCCAACACGAGAAATGACAGGGCGGGCTCCTAAGTTCCTGAAGGAGATCATAGCCAGCAATTAACATGTAACTAGAATCTCGACGACAAAGATGAAATCATGAAACATCGAGGTCATTGAGTCCTAAAGCTGGTGCAAGCAAAGATCTTACATACCTTTCTTATCCGCAAGCAAGCACGTCACTGGGCAAGGACAGGACTTTATCCGTTTCACCAAGAGCAGGTACACGCCATATGGCGCGATCGAGGTACTGCGAGCCAAGCACTCCCTCCGCGTCAGCTCAACGACTTCGACAATAGAAAGACCTCGACGTTGCATTGAATTCGCGAGTGATAAGAAGTTCAAAAAGCCCTGCCAAGGCTGGGCCAAGCACGAACATGAGCTCATGATGTCAGAGGCGCCTTCCCTGGTTGCTTCGAGTGGACCTTCGCGTTGGTGAACACCATCTCAACAGTATCAACTCAAGAAGAAATCTTTGCGGTTCAAATGTGTGGGATCAGATCAGATCAACGAGCCCCTTGCAGACATCTGAAATATTTTGTTAGCTCAACAGAAACTTCTGACTTGTCAGTGGCGGCGACTGCGACAGCCGGAAGGGATAAATGTCTCGCGATAGGTGAAGCTGAATCTAGCTTCGCGCTAAAGCTAGCCCCACAACTGGGTGCCGAATGTCAAAATGCGGGGGTGAGCTGACAATTCATGCTGTGCTAATCGCATTTTATCAGATATCTCCATTCAGGTGAATGCACAGGAAGATTCGCGTCGCCCAGAGTCTTTCAGGCCTTGGCCAGGTTCCAAACTGCAAGACCATGGATGATTTGTGGTCTGTGTATGTCACTGTACTCCTGAGCGGCTTGGCACAACATAACTAGAAGGATAGTGACGGTCCAAGCGTGCTCAGGTCAGGCTAGCGAGGAATTGCAGCCACGTTGCTAGGTAGAGACAAGGCAAATGCCTTAGTAATTGAAGTCATCATTGGCGCACTGTGTTCTTGAGAACGCTACTGATTGGTGTGTGCCCAGGTCGAGGTGTGTTTGCTGTCAAAGCTCCAACCAAAAGCATGCAGGAGCTACTGTAGATGCTGCAGCTGCTGCTGGGGTACTAAAAACGTGCCCTCCAAAAACATACTTTATCCGAAACGCAGCTTACCCATGTATCTCCATCGTGATCGACTGTGAATGGTTCGATCACTGTTGACAGTCGAGGGAATCGGGATAGACAGAATCCACTTCTGTTTTGGATTCTCGTGTCAACACCCCCCTCGAACTGGCTAGGCTACTGATGATGGGGCCCAGACAAAATCCAAGAGCTTTTGGCACACTGGGCATCTGCTCAGCTTGCGCCTCATAAGCAGCTCGCCTGCCATCTCGACTTTCTGCCTTCTGTAGTCTTTCAATCTGCTGAATTTCACTTACTCACTCACTCAACACAGCTTCAATCATTAAACATTCCAACATGAAGGTCGCCGCTCTTACTTTGGCTTTGGCCTCCACCGCACTCGGACAGTCGCTCCAGCAAGTGCTTAGCAACAATACACAGCTGTCTATGCTAGCAAATCTTTCCTCACCATACCTGAGCACTCTTTCCTCGGCCACCAACATCACCCTTCTCGCGCCCAACAACGCCGCTGTGTCAGCATTCTTGAATAGCTCAGCCGCTGCCAATCTTACGCAAAACCAAGATGCTGTTCAGGCACTTCTGAAGTATGTAGCTCTTAGATATGCGAGAAATGATTCCCCAAACTGACGAATTCTAGCTACCACGTCTTACAAGGCAATTACACCACATTTCCCAACACTACTACTTTTATTCCGACAGCTCTTCAACCAGGCGCATATGCTGGCGTTACCGGCGGCCAGAGAGTCGAAGCTCTTAGCAGCGGCACTTTCTTCACGGGCTTGCTGCAAAATTCTACCATGAACGGATCTGCCATTCCCTTCGACAATGGTGTAATCCACGTCGTGAACAAATTCCTCACACTGCCGCAGAATGTCACTGCCACTGCTGTTGCGCTGAACCTCACCTCGGCCGTCGGCGCCATCACACAACTCAACTTGAGCACGACTTTGCTAGAAGGTCGTGATCTTACCTATTTCCTCCCCAACAATGCCGCCTTTCAAAGAATTGGAGGTAACCTCGCCAACATGTCCGCTTCACAACTGACTCGGATTCTGCAATATCACGTTGTTGCTGCCGGCACGCCACTCTACAGCACGAGCCTCATGAATGGAACCAGTGCCGCCACCCTTGCAGGGTCTAACATCACAGCTCGAATAATGGGTAGCGACGTGTACATCAACAACGCCAAAGTCGTCCAAGCCAACGTCCTAGTCGCCAATGGTGTCGTTCACGTCATTGACCGAGTCCTCAACCCCACCAACAGCACAATCACACCAAACACCGCCACCACCTCCGATGATTTCGCAAGCGCCACCACCGCAGCTGGCGGTGTGCCATTCACCTCAGGCGTCGCGACACCCACCTCCGCCATCGCAACTTCAGCCGCTCCCAATGCCGCAGGTAGCACTGGCGCTGGGGGCTCGGGCTCTAGCAGCAGCAAGGCCGCAGCTTGGCAACCAGCCGCTACTGGTGCAATGGCTGTAGGCGCACTCTTCGGTGGTGCCGCTCTCGTCATGAATGTGTAAATCTAACCATGTCACAACCTGTCCATCGCGACAACCCCGATGCATGACCTCAACAATACCCCCAATGAAACGATATGGAACGGAAAACCTGCCTGCACAGTTGTGCGCAGTATGATTGTACGTAGATCAAGAAGAAAGAGATGCTTAATCAAAAAATACAATTTCATCAAGAAAAGTGTTACCCAAAATCTTCCCTAGCCAAACCAAAACTTTCTGTGAAACTCTATCCCCGCCCGTATCTCTATTGTTCCCAACCCACTCCAGTTTCTCTTCCAGATCCACCACATCCCGATTTTCGTAGTCCATTTTCTTTCTACACTAAGCCTTGCGAAAAGCCCACACGCCTCCTTCCCAGGAAACACAATATACCACAATGTATCACTATAGCTTCAAGTTGTAGCCGACAAGCAATCGATCGTAGCTACACTGCCGACACGACAGTAGGTAGCAGACAGAGATGTTTGTATTTTCCATAACCGACTACTGTACATAGCGGGCCTAAGCTTTCAGAACACGAATAAAAATGCACATCGCGGCCTAGGTACAGTCCAACTCCCGAGGAACGACAACGTACAGTACAATACAAGTATGTTACGTACCTCCCTCCCTAAAGGTATATGTACATGTATCTACTGTTATAGTGCCCAGACACGGCTGCACTAGCTATGTAATGATACTGTGCCTACCTAAGATATAGCATGCCGGCAGTTCTTCGTGCTCAGAAATGCGATGGGATGCGGAATCTGCTTTTCTAAATGCTATACACATCTTTTGGTTTGTATAGGTTCCGAATGTGGAGTGATGTGATTCTTGTCAGTATATTCAAAGTGGACGGGACGAGGAAGTGTATATACGTAGTATGTATGTATGTACTGCTCAGGTCAATTGAATAAATATATAGACAGGCCAGATCATATGGTCCAAGGACTAGAAAGAAGCATCAAATCAGTCAGATAACCTATGCACAGCAGTCACTACGCAGGCACCATTAAGGTAAGTAAACGAGGTACACTAGCATATACGGGTTGCATATAGTAATTTGAAAGTACTGTGATCATAAAATAAGCCATTGGATTTCTGCCTCCTAGCAAGCTGGGTAAATAGCTATCTATGCTACACGACCGTAAGGACTTATACTAACGAAACTCGTTGCTTTCCCATTCATAGAATATCAAATAATCATCCATATGACGTGTTCCACTACCAGGTACACTGACGAACGATCCCCTTGTTGTCCTTCGTTCCACGACTCATCCCAAACTCCATGCTATGCTATGCTTCAAACAATGCTAATCCTCGATCTCAAATCATTTTCAACAATACAAACAACGAACAGATTGTGTTGTGTTTCCCTGCTACTATCTCTTTGCTTCCCGAGCTTCGTCGGTCGGTAGTTCGTCTCGGTTAGATGCAAGCAAAGTGGGTGCCACTCGTCGCCGTTTTGATTGATGTGTGGTTCCCTCCTTTTCTTCCCTCTCACTCTCACTTGCCGCACTCGGATCGCGCTTGCCAAGCACGCTTCCGCTGATCGAGGATGTCATGCTGAGATGCCTGCCGTGATGCTCAGTCACACCTCCACCCATGGGTGTCTGTGGCGGAGTTGTCATCGATGGTACCGCTACCCCTGGTATCGAACTCAAGATTGGTGTTGGAGCGTTGCCTTGCGTCTGAGCATACGAAGAAGCTAGTGTAACGACGGAGGATTGTGAATTAGATCTTGTTGGACTGCCAGGCCGGACGGTGAATGTTGTCGAAGATGGCGCAGGCGAAGGCACAGCAGGCGGAGGAGGGAAGATAGGTGAAGCTTTTGTAAGGCCTGGCGACGCTATTGTTGGTGTTACCATTGGCGTTGTGACTGTAGATGAGGTTACAGGTACTGCTGTTGATACAATCTGGTTTGGATAATTGTAAGTGGGGTGAGTGCCTGGATAGATAGTGCCTAACTCCCCAGCCGTGAATGTAAGTGTAGAGCAGAAGCCATCACTTGACGACATTATAAGAGTCAAACCATCGTTCGACCATGCAAGATCTGTGAAAGTGGTGTAATGCAAATTGCTGACCACACAGAGCGGTATAGTCTGCTGAGTGTCGTACACCAGGACAGCATCTTGCGTAGCAACGGCGTAAACCATTCGATAAGGTAAAGTAAATGCTGAAGTGGGCGGAGCTTCGAATTCGCCAGCACTTGGAGAGGATGTTGGTCGTCCTGAATCACTTCTGTAAGACTCTGAATGTGTGAGCGGAGGTGGTTCCATGAAAGATGACGAAGTATGAGAGGACACGGCAGCCTCAGGTAACGGAGGAATAGCTTCGGCCTGAGAAGATGTGTCGATAGTGATCTGATGGGTCGGCTTGACATGGTTACGTAGCGTGTAGAAGATTGGGGAGCATCTCACTGCCACAGACGGTTTCTTGTGACCAGGGAGATGTGCTACTGGAGGTTTGTTGAAACCAGCTCTAGTATAAATGTATACTGTGTTTGTAACATCCTCGTTAGTTTTGGTCGAATCCACAGATAATTGATGTACTGATTTGTATTGGCCTGAAGGGGTAAATAGCAAACTTCCGTCAGGTGCAAAAGTTAGTCTTCGGAAGAAGGATGTCAAAGTCTCGTTATGATAGATATTGGTATTTCGAACAGCAAGACCCATTGCTGCATTCAGACTTGGCGAGGATATTTCTTGACGGACAGCAGGTAAGGGTAGTGAAGGAGCAGGAGATGCCGACCTGCGTACAGCTGGCGATGATCCAAATGATGAGCGTCTACTCGACATTGTAAGCGGCGGATCCATGGGTAGTGGTGTGGTCATTGGTGTGCCTGGATTTGATGGCGCAGGCGAGGCTATCGCTAACCCGGACGTGCTCGTTGTCGAAGCTCGATGAGTTGTATCAGCTGGAGCTGGGCTTTGCGCTGACGTTCTCCGGCCAGGTAAATCCATTTTATTGAATTTTCCGTGTGTAGATAAAGTGCATGTGCCATCCTTGAGCTTCAGGGCGTATATATGAACTGTTCGGTCGGAAGATTGTGTTGCAACAAACTCGTTTAGTGGATCCCATGCGACACCTTGGACATAATGATTATGCTCTGCTATTTGCCTAATCAATGTTCCTATACCTTGTTA